>Ga0116171_10000217_pt1 | contig 60575 bp, 41 predicted proteins | sample AD_JPNHW2_MetaG_FD_89798 | JGI IMG/M metagenome (GOLD analysis project Ga0116171, IMG submission 89798) | Active sludge microbial communities of municipal wastewater-treating anaerobic digesters from Japan - AD_JPNHW2_MetaG | ecosystem: Engineered > Bioreactor > Anaerobic > Digestate | place...
AACATAGACCTTTCCAATAAGAGCAATCTCATTCTAACATCCTTGGAATATACAAGTGCCGATACCAGCTACATCAGCAGCACGATAATAGATGGTAGCAATGGCAATACATCTACTATCCTCTGTTATGAAAATATGGTTGATTGCACGATAAGAGGTTTTTCCATTACGGGGGGTAAGGGCTATGATTACTATCAAGGAACCAGCCCTTATCAGATATTTGGGGGAGGGATTTTTATCTATTTGAATTGTAATGTTAGCTTGAGCAATCTGAACATACGCAATAACAGCTCCAGTTGTGGAGGGGGAGTAGCAGTTCTTGCTTCAAATACTATAAATATGACCAATGTTAATATTTATGATAATGTTGCTAAATACAGGGGAGGGGGATTATTATTGGGCAGCGATCTAACCTACACTCCACACATCAACTTTGATCAAGAGAACCGATGCAGTATTTATAACAACTTTGCCCAATGGGGAATGGATATAGATTGGTATTTCATCCATGGGGGAACACTACAGGTATATCTGAAGAAGTTTACGGTTCCGCAATGGGAGAAATATTATGCTTCCTATTACGAATCCACCTATCCTCCCAGCCCCTATACGGTATTTGATATTCAGGAAGCTTATCTGCAGCCCGTAGATGCAGATTTATATGTTAGCCCCAATGGAAACGACGCTAACAGTGGGCTTAGCCCTGCAACTGCTTTAAAAACTCCTTCACGAGCAATGCAGAGAATCGCTTCCAATCCCGATAATCCCAGAACAGTGCATCTGCTGGCAGGAGTGCATCATAACCTGTTTGGAGGGGAATACATTCCCATCTCCATAAAGGATTATTGCATACTGAAAGGCGTATCTAAAGCTGATACCAGATTATATGGCGAGAATATGATAGAAGGTACGGGAGTGGTTAGCATGGGAATAGAGAGTTGTGGGATAACGATGAAAGACCTCTCTATCACTACTTCCCATGCCTCAGCCATCTTTTCCTGGGGGATTTTTGATTTCCTGATGGAGAATGTGTGCATAGAGAACTCCACTGTAGATAGGTGGATCTTTACCATAGGTTACAGAACCAGCACTTTCACTCTTAGAAATATAACCATGCGAAATAACTTGGCATATTTTGCCCAAAACGGGATGGACCTGACGGGTTCTATAATCACACTGGATAACATTCTCTTGATAAACAACCAGACAGAATGCCTTTCACCCTTTTGGTACAACCGGGGAGGGGGATGTTTTGATGCGTATGTCAGCGATGCATTGACCATCCGCAACAGCAAATTTATAAACAATACTCACTATTCTGAGGATGGGTGGGCAAATTTTAGAGTTTCTGGATGGACAGATGAACCTGCTGCTGTGGTGGACTTAGATAACTGCCTGTTTGCTGCAAATGTTACCTACGGAGGAGCAAGGGACATCAATCTTGGCAGGCTATCGGGTTTGAGTATTACCAATTGTACCTTTGCTAATAATGTTGGAACATATCCTGATTTCCTGTATTTATTGAGTGTTGACTCAAGCAGAATCGTGAATAGTTTGTTTAGTAATAATAGTGCCGCCTACGAGATTAGAACTGCTGATAATACTCTTGTGGAGAACTGTCTCTTTTCTCGTACTAATGACATCTACAGGACATACAACGGGATGCCATTGAATTGGGGCAGTCATAATATCACGGGAGCTAATCCCTTATTTGTTGGAACTGATCCTTCTCTTCCAACTTCCTACTATCTGTATGCCGATGATGTGAATGGATATTCTCCTGCCATTGACGCAGGTACCCTTAATCCGGAGATTCTGCCTTGGGGCTATACGATTCCCCAATATGATGCCTTTGGTTTTAACCGGGTCTATGGAGCCGGGATAGATATTGGTTGTTACGAATCCCCGGGTTACACAGGTTGTGAAGAAGAGCTTAACTCACCAGCAAGTGATCTGCAATTGGCAAATTATCCTAATCCCTTCAATCCCAGCACTACGATCTGTTATAGTGTACCCAAGGATGGTGAAGTTAGTATTAATATCTACAACGCCAAAGGACAGCTTGTAAAAACTTTGGTAAACGAGCAGAAGAATTTGGGAATCCACAGTGTAGTATGGAATGGTAATGATAATAATGGCAACAAAGTATCATCTGGCATATACTTTACCAGAATTATCGCTGATGGAAAGACCTTGACAACTAAGATGCTGATGCTAAAATAGCATTTGTATATTAATGTGGAGCGGTGACAAGCCACCGCTCCCTGATAAAATAAGTGGAGATAGAATGAAAAGATGTTTCACCTTGGTAATAATCCTGCTGCCATTGATCTGTTTAAGCGTTCCCAGGTTGCTATCGTTATGGCAAAATTAGGTAGGCATGGTCTCATATCAAATGTCACAAATTGATATATGTAAGTAATGATTAGGTTAATATTAAGACATGGAAATAATATGGTGAAGGTGAAAAATGAACCTAAGATCGATCCGTAATAATGCTAGAATGTTACTTCCGTATTTGAAAAAGCACATATATATGCTATCAATAGCATCTACATTGGCAATTTTTTGCGCATTTATGGTCTTACCTTTACCTCTGATAACCAAACATCTTCTGGATGTAAGCATACCTAAGAATGATATTAAGGAATTTGTTATTATTGGACTACTAATTCTCGGCTCAATAAGCTTAATCGGAGTATTACAGTTTCTAAGTGACAAGATATTCTTCAAGTGTAACCAAGAGATTATCTTCAGTATTAAAAGAGACCTTCTTAACCATGTTTTTTTTGCTCCAATCAGCGAAACCAATACACGAGGTTGGGGTTATTATATATCCCGTATAGAAGATGACACTGAGAGAATAAAGGACCTCTTTGCTGACAACCTTTTAAATATATTCACAACCACTTTGAGAGTAATCATTACTCTAATAGCATGTTTCTTTCTATGTTATCAGCTTACTTTGATCTTTATCCCGATATTGCTTGTAGTTACATTGAAAACGGTTCGCTATTTAAAAAATATTAATCAAGAACTGCAAGTATTATATGAGAAACAGGCTGAGAAATCAGAAAATCTAGGTGAGTCCCTTAATCTGTTGACTTTTTGTCAATATTCTGCAAATTTCAGCTATCCTTACAACAAATATGTTAACACTATGGGGCTATATCTGTCTTCATTACAAAAGTATACTTTCTTCACCTATACATCACAAATGCAAAATGTTATCATTATTTCTGGATTGATGAACGCAGTTGCTTTTGGGATAGGTGGAGTATTTATTGCTCTCGGTTATACTACTATTGGATCACTCTTCGCATTTCAAAACTTTGTATTCAATGTCTCTGGAGGAGTACAAAGCCTTGTTAGCATGATTTTTAATCTCGAACAGGCCAGTGTTTCATTTAGTAGAATTAATGAAATCAAAAGCCTACCCCAGGAAGTGCCTGATCAAAATGCAAATAACCTGAGGATTAACTCTATAAGACTCGAGAATATCACTGCAGGATATAATGATACTCCAGTAATGGAGAGTGTTAGCTTTGAAGTTCATCAAGGTGATAAAATTTTAATAAGCGGACATTCAGGATGTGGAAAATCTACTATTTTGAAAACTTTAGCTGGTTTCCTAAAGCCGATTTCTGGTAGTATCTACTTCAATGATACCCTCGTTAACATGCATGATATGTGCAATTTCAGGCCGAAGATGGGTGTTGTTGAGCAGGAACCTTACATAGCGGACGATACTGTCAGCAACAATATCAGGATCGTATCACCAGAAAGTAGTGATGAAAATGTTATGCAAGCTGCAGACAAGGCTTATGTATCAGAATTTACAAACAATAACAACCTTGGATTGGACATTTCTGTAGGACCCAATGGCAATAAACTCTCAATAGGTCAAAAACAACGCATAGCTATAGCGCGCGCAATTATAAGAAAACCAGATCTGCTGTTATTGGACGAACCTCTTTCTAATGTAGACCCTCGTAGCGAGGAATTTATCCTGGAAACTATCAGGGATATGCCATCGGATACGATCGTGTTCATGGTATCCCATAAACCAGTGAAAGAAGGCATATTCAACATAAAAATCAATATTGATGATAAAAAGATCATGTTTACCGTATAAATGTATATGTTGCCAATACATTTTGCCATGATCTGTTACTTGTTAACCACATGATGAAGCAATATTTCAGTTGCTAATACAATTTCGCTTGCACAATTACAATAAACGATTATATTGTCTTCAGAGTTTACAAACTGGAAGTAAACTTGAACCGCGTCCATCCAAACAGCCATAAACGATGCAGTTAGCGGTGATATAGTTTTAGTTCATCCAGGACGCTACTTTGAAAACATAGACCTTTCCAATAAGAGCAATCTCATTCTAACATCCTTGGAATATACAAGTGCCGATACCAGCTACATCAGCAGCACGATAATAGATGGTAGCAATGGCAATACATCTACCATCCTCTGTTATGAAAATGTGGTTGATTGCACAATAAGAGGTTTTTCCATTACGGGGGGTAAGGGTTATGAATTCCCAAGTGCGGCAAATCTCTTCCAGGTGAAGTAGCGGCAGTATACTGATTTACCGGAATAACACAAACAATTAGGAACCTGGATATTTTTGACAATCATACTACTAAGAACCTGAGAAACAATGAGTTGAAATGGATACCAATATATGGGACTCAACTGAATTTCTGATTGACAGAATGATAATAACCTAAAAGTAGTTTTGTTATCATTATCACATCCGAAAAGCATACAGATTTATAGGATAACTCAATAATATAGTTATTATAGGCAGGCGAATGATTACTGACTTCCATGCAAAGGACTATGCATACGAGCTTAGCCGTATTGGAGAAGCAGGTGTAAATAGAGTAGGTAGAGCTCTATTTGATGCCTGTGTTGATCTAAATCCCCATCAGATTGAAGCCCTGTCTCAGCGAATGAAACAAAAAACTAAGGTTACCACTCTTTTCACAATCTACTGGAAAGTAGTGCTAATTGAGGAAGAATATTTGAAAAGGATGTGGAGTACCGAGGAGGTGTAAGATGGAACAAAAGAATCTACCTGCAAAAAGCGAGTTTTTACTCTATCAAAGCAAAGATGGCAAGACAAAGATTCAGACGAGGATTTATAACGAAAGTATCTGGTTATCCCTAAAAGAGCTCTCGGAACTGTTTGGAATTGATAAGTCAGGTATTAGCAGGCACTTAAAGAACATTTTTGAAACAGGAGAATTGACTCGGGAAGCAGTTGTTGCATTTTTTGCAATAACTGCAAGTGACGGAAAAACATATAAAGTAGAGCATTTCAATCTGGATGCCATAATATCCATCGGTTATAGAGTGAACAGTATTATAGGTACCCATTTTCGGCAATGGGCAACCCAAAGGTTAAGGGAATATATAATCAAGGGCTTTACTTTGGATGATGAACGCCTGAAGCAAATGGGAGGTGGCAATTACTTTGATGAGTTGCTTGCCCGTATCAGGGATATCCGCTCCTCAGAGAAAATATTCTGGCGTAAAGTGCTGGATATTTATGCTACCAGCATAGATTATGACCCCAGGGCAGAGGTTTCCCGGGACTTCTTTAAGGTCATCCAGAACAAGATGCACTGGGCAAGTCATGGACATACGGCAGCAGAAATCATCTATGCCAGAGCAGATGCCCAAAAGCCCTTTCTGGGGCTCACCAGTTGGAGTGGAGAACAGCCACGGAAGACAGATGCCGAAATTGCCAAGAACTACCTGAATGAGCAGGAACTGGATATCCTGAACCGGATTGTCACTATGTATCTGGATTTTGCGGAATTACAGGCATTAAACAGGAAACCTATGCGGATGCAGGATTGGATTATCAAACTGGACGAGTTTCTTAAACTGAACGGCAGGGATATTCTGAAACATTGTGACAAGGTATCTCACGAAGAGGCACTGCAAAAAGCCCGCCTGGAATATGACAAATGGCAGCAGGAACAGCTTACCCATCCGACTGAAGTGGAAAAGCACTTTGTGGAAGTGGTTGAAGAAGTGAAACAACTGGAAAAGAAAAGCCCCAAGAGAAAAAAGTAATGGCACGCAAAACTACTCTAAAAACCCATAAATTTACCAATAAACTGATCCTAAAGTAATCCTTAGTTGCTGGATACTGTCAGGGACCCCCAAATAAGAGCTAAAGCTCCGAGGTTATGATCCAGAAGAGTATCTAAAGAAAAATGTGGTTTTTATGGAAGACCCTAGTTACATAGATAGTATGATTAGTTTAATAATATAATCTATCTTATATAGTTTTCATCTTGATCTTACATAAGTATTTTCCGGTCCACTGCGGATTCCGGTGCAAGTAGGGATCCGGATAAAATTTAGCTGCAGGTCTGTATTTCCAAGATAGTAATCAGCATACAAAGTCCTTGACTGAAATACTTGTTTGGGAGATATTGTTTTTGTTTTTCAGATGAAGAGAAAGGACGAAATTCAAGGTAGCGAAGCGAATGAAAAAAAATAACGCAGGCAAAAGTGTTCTGAAAGGGGGATTTCCTTTTGCGGTTTTTGTATTAAGCGCAATTTTGGGAATTGCTTCGCGCAAAGGAGCAAATATTTTGCCGCAATTTTTTGTTGCTTATACCGGCGATACAATGTGGGCTTTGGCTTTTTTTGCTATTTTTAGGTGGCTTTTTCCCCGGCAAAGAAATTGGGAGATAGGGCTGATTACCTATAATTTTTCCTGTTTAATAGAGCTTAGTCAATTGTGGCATCCTGCCTGGCTGGAAACAATTCGTGCCACGCTTATCGGGGGTTTGCTTTTGGGTTTTGGTTTTCGGATAAGTGACCTGTTTTGCTATTTTGCGGGATGTCTATTGGGTTTTTGTATATTTTCCTTAGGTAAAAGCAGGGGGAAGCGATGCAGCATTATCCGGAGAAGTAAATTGCTTAAAAGAATAACCCTTTCCTCTTTTTTTGATTGACGAAAATGCTCTCTTTGGCTAAAATGGAATAAAATATGTTTAGAGATAAGGATAGATAACCTTGGAGGTAAAAAAAATGCTGCAAGGAACTTATGTTGCCCTGATTACTCCTTTCAAAAATGGCAGTATTGACTGGACTGCTTTGGAAGACCTTATCCAGTTTCATCTGGATAATGGAACAACCGGTATCTTACTTTTAGGAACAACTGCGGAAACAAGTGCTTTGGCTTCCGATGAAAAAGATGCTCTGTTGCGTTTTGCTTTGAGAAAGATTGACGGCAAGTTACCTGTGATAATTGGCACGGGAACAAACAATTTGCATCAGACCCTGGCTGCCACTCAAAAAGCAAAAGAACTGGGAGCTGATTATGCTTTAATTATTACTCCCTATTACATCAAGCCCACGCAAAAAGGAATGCTGGAATACTTTGGCACGATTGCTTCCAAAGTAGATATTCCCATTGTAATTTATAATGTCCCTGGAAGGACGGGAGTAAATATGACCGCAGCTACGACTGTTGAACTGGCAAAGACCTATCCAAACATTGCAGGAATTAAAGAAGCAACCGGAAATTTAGTGCAAGCAACTCAAATTGTGCGTGATGCCCCGGAAAATTTTTCCCTTATGTGTGGAGAAGATGCTTTGAACCTTCCTTTAATTGCAGTTGGTGCGAAAGGAACTATTTCCGTTACAGCTAATGTGGCTCCTAAACTAATGAGTGAACATATAGCTACTTGTTTGCAGGGTGATTTTGTTACTGCTGCTAAACAACATCAATATTTGGCTCGCTTAAATGAAATGATGTTTATTGAAACCAATCCTATTCCCGCAAAAGAGGCACTGGCAATGATGGGAATAATATCTTTGGTTTTCCGCAGTCCGATGTGTCCTTTACTGGAAAATAATCGTGCTCTGTTAAAACAATGTTTGCAGGACTATAAATTGATATAAGAGGTGATAAATGAAACAAAAAAAGTTGCTCTCCGGCTTCCAGCTGATTGAAAAAAGGGAAATTAAAGAGATAAAGACCACTGCTTACCGCTATCAGCATTTGCAAAGCGGCGCTGAACTTATTCACTATCAATGCGCTGATAATAACAAGGTTTTTATGATTGGATTCAAGACAGTTCCGGAAAATAACAGCGGCTGTCCTCATATTTTGGAACATTCTGTCCTAAACGGAAGTAAAAACTACCCCGCCAAAAGTACTTTTATGGAACTGGTTAAAGGAAGTATGAATACTTTCGTTAATGCTATGACTTTTTCCGATATGACCTGCTACCCCGTAGCCAGCACAAATGATAAGGATTTTATAAATTTGATGCGGGTTTACCTGGATGCAGTATTTTTTCCCAATATATACGCTGAACCTAATATCTTTCACCAAGAGGGCTGGCATTTGGAATTAACTGCTGAAGATGCTCCCCTGAATTATCGCGGAGTTGTTTATAACGAAATGAAAGGTGCTTTTTCTTCTCCGGAAAGTAATATCGGCAGGAAAAGCAAACAGGCACAATTCCCTGATACACCTTACGGTTTTGAAAGTGGAGGCGATCCTGATGCGATACCGGAACTTACTTATGAAAAGTTTCTTGCCTTCCACAGCAAATATTATCATCCCGCAAACAGTAAAATAACCCTTTACGGAGATATGGATATTGAGCAGGCGCTTAAAGTTATTGATGAGGAATACTTATCCCAATTTGAAGATAATCAGCAAAAAGTGCAAGTTCCGCTGCAAAAACCCTTCAGTAAAACCAAAGTTTTGAATATGGAAATCCCCGTTGAAGAAGGCAAAAATATTGAAGACCAATATTATCTTTCTTTGAACTGGACTTATGGACAAATTACCGATAAATATCTGCCTCAAGCATTAAAAGCATTAGCCGAAATGCTGATGGATAGCCCTGCTTCACCTTTAAAAAAGGCAATTCAGGAATCCGGCTATGCCAAAGACAGCTCAATTTCCGTGGATGAAGATATGCTGCAACCAACTATCTTTCTTCTGTGTAAACAAGTGAAACAGGAAAACATTGATGCCCTGGCAAAACTGATTAAGCAGGAATTGAAAAGAATAGCGAAAGAAGGTTTGGATAAAAACCTGATTGAGGCAGTAATCAATAAAACGGAATTTTCCTTGCGGGAATCTGAATATAGATACTATCCCAAGGGTTTGATTTATGCTCTTAATTCCCAAGGACTTTGGATGCATAACGGCAATCCTTTGGATAAACTTGCCTTTGAACCAATGCTGAAAGAACTGCGTAAGGGATTGAAAGAACCCTATTTTGAAGAATTGCTGGAAAAGGCATTGCTGAAAAATAAACATTCCAGCCAAATTACCTTTGTTCCTGTTCCCGGTTTAATTCAGAAAATGGAACAGGAAACCGCTGATAAATTAGCTGCGCTGAAGAAAAAAATGAAGAAAAAAGAAATCGCCAAACTGATTGAATTTAACCGGCAACTGGTAAAATGGCAGGAAGAACCCGAAAAAAGAGAGAATCTGGAAAAGATTCCGATGCTTTCTTTAAAAGACCTTAATCCTCAAGCCAAACGCTATCCCACTGAAGAAGAAACCTGGAATGGAATTAAGGTGCTGAAACATCCGGTAACCACAAATGGAATTGTCTATTTTAAGACCTACTTTGACCTTGCTTATGCAGAAGAAGAAGACCTGCCCTGGATTGAACTTTACACTCAATTAGTGGAATGGATGAACAGCGAAAACTATAGCTATACCAAACGCGCTACGGAAATTGACAGTAATACCGGTGGAATTTATTTGGATATAGCTCTTTTTAACAGTTACCAAACCCCGGATGATATTTTGCCCAAGATTGTTTTACGCGGTAAGGCGGTTAAAGATAAATTCGGAAAAATGATGGAGCTTTCCTCCGACTTTGCCTTAAAACCGCTATTTGAAGAACCGGAACGCTTAAAAAAACTGCTGGCGGAATTAAAAGCCAAAAGTGAAGCAATGCTACCTTTCAGGGGACATAATATTGCCATTCAAAGAATGCTGAAACCACTTTCCCAGCTTTACCACTGGACAGATATCACTCACGGATTGGGATACTACCATTTTTTGTGTGACCTGGTAAGTAATATGGATTCCGCCATAGACGAAATAATTGAGGAACTGAACTGGATTAAGAAGACCTTCTTTACTACTCATAATTTACTAATCAGTATTACTGCCGATGCAGAGCTTATTCCTTCTGCCGTAGATGAATTGGGAACTTTGGTAGATTCCATTTCCCCGGAAGCATTTGCTCCTGTGGAAAGTCATTTTGCCGTGCGGGATTTTAACGAAGGTATTTATGCCCCGGTGCAAGTTCAATTCTGCGCTAAAGGGGGTAACTTTTTCCGCAAGGGATATTCCTACAGCGGAAAACTGAGAGTGCTGAATAATATTTTAAAAAACAACTATCTATACCAGGAATTGCGTGTGAAAGGTGGCGCTTACGGTAATATGAGTGATTTTACTTTGGGCGGTTATGTATTCTTTGTTTCCTACCGCGATCCGAACTTAAGAGAAACCCTGGAAATATATAATACCATACCCGAATTTTTAAGGAATTTTGATTGTAATAAACGGGAATTTGATAAATACATCATCGGGGAAATATCCTTGTTAGATTTTCCTCTAACTCCTGAAGGAATTGGCGATAAAGCCGATGAGGATTATATTACCGGCTTCACTTTTGAAGATAGACAGCAAATCAGAGATGAGGTGCTTGCCGCAAAAATTGAAGATATAAGAAACTATGCCGAACTGGTGGAAGCGGTTATGAGCAAAAATCATTATGCTGTTTTCGGCTCGGAAACCAAAGTGAAAGAAGCAGCCGAACTTTTTGATGCGATAATCCCTGCACTTAAATAGCTTCAGGTTACTCTCCGGAGGGAAATGAAACAAAAAGATAAAAAGAAGACAAGACGCTGGACGGAAAGAATAAAAAATGTCCAAATACCTGATCCGGATTTACTGGATGACCTAAAAGAAAAGGCAGAATTTAAGACCGCTCGCATCAGTACAAAAGCAAATAAGTCCTATAAAGAAGGACTGGAACTGGTGACAGGCAGAATTCTGGAAATTAAAAGTAACTACCGCTATGTGGTAGATATTAACGGTGAAAAAGTAATAGCCAAAATGAGCGGACGCTTGAAACAATTTTTGTATCAAAGCCATACAATTGCTGCTGTAGGTGATTTTGTAGCCGTTGATATTGCCCCTGCTGCCGAAAAACGCATTGAAAAAATTTTGCCTCGGTGCTCAGCTCTAATTCGTTATGGGACAGGAAGTTTTCAAAAAGAGATTATCCTGGCAGCTAATATTGATCAGGTAATTATCACTTCCTCCTGGAAAAAACCAAGATTTAAAGCAGGACTGATAGACCGCTATCTTTGCATTGTAGCTATTCAGGGTTTGGAACCGATTATAGTCATTAACAAAATAGACCTTCTAAAAAAAGAAGAGGAAGATGAATTGGCAAACCAAATTGCCTATTACCAAAGTTCAGGTTATACTTTAATTTGCACTTCTGCGGTTACTGGTAGCGGGATGCAGGAATTAAAGGAATTGCTGAAAGATAAGGAATCGGTGTTTACAGGGCACTCGGGAACCGGAAAGACCTCTTTGATAAACTATTTGGAACCCTCTTTAAATCTTCCTACCGCAGAGGTTAGTGATTATAATGAAAAAGGTAAACATACCACTTCCCAGTCAACTCTAATTCCCTGGAGCTTTGGAGGTTATCTGTTAGATACCCCCGGCATAAAAACCATCTCTTTACACAGTGAAGATAAACAACATATCCCTAAGGTTTTTCCCGGTTTTAACCGCTTTTACAGTAAATGCAAATTCAACAATTGCCGCCATATCAATGAAGAGGGCTGTGCTGTTTTGGCAGCGGTGGATAAAGGTATTATTCCTTATGAACGCTACGATAGCTATCAATATCTATATGCGAGCTTATAATGCAGAACTTTGCCGTTTACATCAATCCTGCCTTCAGCGATAAAAAAAGTATCTACAACTTGCTGGAGAAATTGCGTAATCATTCCGATGTAAATTTCTTCAGCATAGATACCATTCCCGATTTACCTAAAGAACTGTTTAAACCCTTGCCCAAACCGGCAAACCGGAAACACATAGATTGCATTCTGGTTTTCGGAGGAGATGGCACTATTTTGAAAGCCAAGGACTTGGCTCTTTTAACCGGAGCTCCGATTTTAGGTATTAATCTCGGCTATTTGGGTTTCCTTTCGGAAAGTGTGCTGCCGGAAATTGCTTCTTCCATTCAGAATTTAAAACAGGGGAAATACCGTCTCCTGCAAAGAATGTTGATTGAATGCCGTTTGAAACGCGAGAGGAAAATTATCTATGAAGCATTGGCATTAAACGATGTTGTAATTCATAAAGCGGAAAGCCCGGGACTAATTCACATCAGAATTAAAGCCGGTGGACGCTATGTTTTTGATACCCGTTGCGATGGAGTGATTGCTGCAACTCCTACCGGTTCAACTGCTTATTCACTTGCAGCCGGGGGTCCTATTTTAGCTCCGGAAATGAAGGCAATTGTTCTGGCACCGCTCAATCCCCATATTTTAGCTATCAGGCCTATGGTTTTTCCAGCAACGGAACATCTATTGATGAAGGTTTACGGCTTAAGCCAAGCAGCAATGCTGCAAATTGACGGTCAAAACTCTCAAGCCATTTTGGAAGGGGATGAAGTTTTAGTAACCGCCTCAGAACGCAGCGTTTCCTTTATAAAACTCTCTAATCGGACTTTCTATCAAATCCTGCGCAGGAAATTGAATTTAGGCAAGTAATGTTAACCGAGCTTTATCTGAAAAACTATCTGCTGGTGACTGAATTACGCCTTACTTTGGATAAGGGCTTAACTATTATCAGTGGTGAAACAGGAGCCGGTAAATCTATTCTGGTGGGCTCAATTTCTTTAATTTGCGGAGAGAATTTACCCGGCATTGAGGCATTTGATAAAAGCCAGCCCATTTATCTGGAGGCAACTTTTAATATTAAACAAGCTAAAGAACTTAATTGCTTCCTTACGGATAACGGTATAGAAACGGAAGACGAGCTGATTGTAGCCAGAGAAATAAGCCCTAACGGCAAATCTGCCTACTTTTTGAATTGCCGCAGAACAGCTGTAAGTTTACTGAAAGAATTGAAGAATTACCTGATTGACTTTCATCACCAGCGTGATCAGCAACTCTTATTATCACCTGCCTATCAACTTGATTTACTTGATTCTTATGCCGGTCTGTTACCCCTGCGAGAGGAATTTGCCACTTCCTATAGAGAAATGAAAGCAGCAATGAAAACACTGGAAGAACTGAAAGCAGAAACAGATAAGCAAAAACAGATAAATGACCTATACCGCTATCAATTTGAAGAACTGGAAAATGCCAAGTTACACATCAATGAAGATATAGAACTGCAAAACGAATATGAATTGCTTTCTCATACCGGGGAAATAACAGAACTCTGCGAACAAATTACTGCCGAACTTTTTGAGGGGGAAAATAGCGTTTTTGATGTTCTTAGCGGTTACTTAACCAAACTGAAACACTATGAACACTTCAATGCAGATATAAAAAATGCCGCCGATTGTCTGCAACAGGCATTGGAAAACCTGCAGGAAGCAGCTAATAATCTTTCCGGTACCAAAGAAAAAATCTCTTTTGATCCTCTGCGTTTGGAAAAAATCCAGGAGCGTTTGGATTTAATCAATTCCCTGGCGTATAAACATAAAGTTCGCAGTATTGAAGAATTGCTGCAACTTTTTACGGAACGCGCTGCCCAAATTGCCTCTTTTGCAGATAACGAAAAGAAAATTGCGGAACTTACCCAAATCCTGCAAAAGGACTTTGCCTTCCTGCAAAAAAAAGGCGAAGAACTTTCCTGCAAAAGACAAAAATCAGCGGTAGCACTTAGTAAGGAACTACAGGAAAATATCCGCACTCTAAGCATTCCCGAAGGAATATTGGAAATTAGGATTGACAAAAAAGCTGAGGATAATTTTTTAATTTCAGAATACATATCTGCCGTTACAGAGAGCGGACAGGATAGCGTGGAATTTCTTTTTTCAGCTAATCCTGGTTTTGAATTAAAATCTCTGGCTGCAGTAGTTAGCGGTGGTGAATTATCCAGAATTTTGCTGGCAATTAAAAAAGTTCTGGCATCCCGATTAGAGCCCAAACTGATTATTTTGGACGAAATTGAAGCAGGAATTGGAGGCAAAACGGCTACCAAAGTAGCTGATTTTATTGCCCAACTGGCAGAAATGCAACAGGTGCTTTGTATTACCCACCTGGCACAAATTGCTGCCAGAGCATCTACGCACCTGGTAATAGAAAAATTCACCCAAGGGGAGAAAAGCTTTGTGGATATACGCAAAGTGGAAACTGAACAACGCTTGGAGGAAATAGCCAGAATGCTGTCCGGAAAAATAACTTCCACAGCACTAAAACATGCAGCAGAACTAATAAAAGATATAAATAAAAGAGGTTAATGTGAATAAGAGACAAAAACGCAGAGTAAAAGGGATTGCGGTATTTATCGTGTTCCTTGCCTTGGCTGCTTCAATTGTTCAATGGCAAGATAAAGCAGGTAAACATGAGACCTACGATTTTAAGCCCGCTCAGAATGATTATCGTGACCTTAAATTTCTTAATAAAGCGCAAATATCATTTTCTTCTCCCAATATTGATCAAGCGAAAACAGTTATAGATAAAATCATTAGCGAACATTCCCTCAAACAGATAAGAAAGCAAAGTGAAAGCTCGTTTGGTGCTTATATTTTCAGTGTTCCTAAAAGAGACCTTCCTGTCATTATAGAAAAATTGCATCGCGTTGGTTCAATAAATTCACAAGCAGAACATATTGATACTGCCTTGGTGAACATTGATTATGAAAGTGAACTTGTTCGTTTACAGGGTTATGATAAAGAACAGACAGAGTTAAATAATGTCCGCTTTCCTACCGATACTCAAAACAGGCGCAAAGAAGAGTTGCATTCACTAATCCAAAACACGCGCTCCAATCTGGATAAGCTGAAGGAAGCAGATAATGTTCTTCTCTTTATCACCTTGGTGCCACAACAGAAAACCAGTTCAATAGAAGTAACAATTAAATCTTTAGCTCTCATTTTTATTAACTGGCTTATTATTTTTGCCGTGGGAGCCGTTCTTATTTATTACGGAACCCGTTTGTTGATGTATTTTCTTTCCGCTTTAGGAGTAAAAGGTATTGGAGCTGGAGGTTTAGGCAGTTCTTATCGTTATGGTGGATACGGAGGTTATTATAATCGGTATTACAATCGCTATAATTACGGTCATGGCAAGCGGAAAATTAAACGGATTTATAAAGACAAAAAAACTACTCCTGAACCTGAAGATGAAAATAATATAAAGTTAGAAGAAGGAAAGCAGTAAATGCAACTATCTCCTTGGCAGATATGGATGATTCTTGGAATAGGGTTTATCATCATTGAGATTTTTGATCCTGCCTTTTTCTTTTTTTCGCTCGGAATTGGAGCTATTGTAACTTCTCTGCTTTCTTTGATTCCTTTTTTGGGAAATAGTGTTCCCCTGCAGATTCTAATTTTTGCCGTTCTCAGTTTTATCTCCTTTCTTCTTATGCGCAAGCTGGGTAAAAAGCTTTTATCCAAACCGGGTGGCAATACCAATGTGTATGCTTTAAAAGGGCAGAATGGCTTTGTTACCAAAGAAATTCCTGAAGAGGGGAAGGGCTATGTAAAAATTGGAGGCGAGGAATGGTCTGCCATTGAAATTGATAAGAAGGCAGTGGAACTTGGAGCTAAAGTTATAGTAGAAGGTATTGAAGGTAACAAAGTAATAGTTAGAAAAATCCAGTAAGAACTTTACTCCCTGGCTATTTCCTTTTAAAGAGTGAGGTTTAGTATATCTCTATGCCCTACGCGTTTTTTTATAACCTCAAAATTCTCTTAGTCCTGTTTATCCCATACCTATTTTATCAATTTAATCCGTGATACTTATAGAGAATCTTATACTCCAACCCGCTTACAGAATTCGGCTATAGGGCATTTTTCGCATTTGGGTTTGCGGGGAGTGCACAAATTTTGTCCAAAAGCAACCAGATAGGAATTGAAATTCAGCCAGTATTTCAGCGGCAGTTTTTGGCGCAGGGTCATTTCGGTTTCCAAAGGTGTCTTTGTTTTAATATAGCCCCAGCGATTGCAAATTCTATGCACATGAACATCTACGCAGATGGCAGGTTTTTGAAAAGCAACGGCACGCACAAGGTTAGCCGTTTTTCTACCAACGCCTGGGAGCTCCAGTAACTCATCTATTTCTGCAGGAATTATGCCCCCAAATTTTTCTTTCAGCACCTTGGGTAATTCCTTCAAATGTTTAGCTTTAACTCTATGAAAGCCAACAGGAGTGATTAGAGCATCCAATTCATCCAAGGGAATATTTTCCAGGTCTTCCGGTTTTTGCACTTTGGTAAAAAGCTTTTCCGCTGCTTTAGCGGTAGTTTCATCTTTAGTTCTGGCGCTAAGAATGGTAGCTACCAGCACTTTGAAAGGGTCTTCAGTTTTAATTTGAATAAGGTCAACAACGGGTGTTTTAACACTGTAAAAGTGTTCTTGCAGGCGAGTTAGAACAATGTCTATGTCTTTGTTTTGCATCATATCTCCTTTATCTTAAGTGGCAGCAGAGATGCCGGTAAAAAAAGTTATTGCCTAAAAAATGGCTTTCATAAATCTTGTCAACCGAGAAGGAGAAATAGATGTGTGGACGTTTTGCCCAAGTTATTAAAGATCAAGAACTGAAAAAGATGACTGATGAACTGAAGCTCAAAGAGAGCCAGGAACAGCTTGAATTGAACTATAATGTTGCTCCTGCTAATACTGTAGCTGCAGTAGTTGCCAATAGGGATATCCGTTATCTGGGTTTTTTCCGTTGGGGTTTAATTCCTTCCTGGAGCAAAAATATTCCGGAGCAGCCACTAATTAATGTTCGCAGTGAAACAATTCTGGAAAAACCAAGTTTTAAAGCATCTTTTTTACGCAGGCGTTGTTTAATTCCAGCCAATGGATTTTATGAATGGCGTAACACAGATAAGCAACCCTTTTTCATAAAGGCAAAAAGTGATAATCTACTTTATCTGGCTGGTATTTATGATACCTGGTATGGTCCTGACGGCAGCGTTATTCCTTCTTTGGGTATAATCACCACTTTTGCCAATGATTTTATGCAGTCCCTGCACCCCAGAATGCCTTTTTTGTTAAATTCTTCTTTCTATGATTTATGGCTGAACCCTGAAGCCCAAAATCCCCAGGAACTGCAAAAATTATTGCAGGTTCCTGCGGAATTGGAGCTGGAAATGTTCCCCGTTAGCAAAAGGGTAAATAAACCGAAAAACAACTATCCGGAAATCTTAAAACCGATTGTGCTGTAGGCAGGCGATTATGATTTTTATAAGGCAAAGGATATGGAAAACTTAAAGAAACAGATTCTAATTGTAGATGACGATTTAGCTATACTGGATTGTATCCGAATGAGCTTACAGAAAGATTTTTCCTGTAAAATAACTGCCTGCAGCAATTCCCAAGAAGCCCTGGAACTGCTGGAAAGCAATATTTTCAATGTAGTTATTTCCGATATAGCAATGCCCAATCTTTCAGGATTTCAGCTTTTGGAATATATCAATAAACTAAATCCTAATATCCCGGTAATCCTGATAACCGGAGAATCCGATCCTGATAAAATACGCTCTGCCGTTCAATTAGGTGCTTTTGATATTCTTCACAAACCTTTTGAACTATCTGATTTACATATTTCCGTTAAGCAGGCATTGCAGAAAAATTCCCTCTTGCTTCAAAATGAAATGTATCGTTTGAACTTAGAGAGCTTGGTGGAGAAACGCACTCAGGAACTTTATGCTGCTCAGAATCAACTGGAAAAAAACTATTTGAACACTATTCATGCGATGGTAAATGCTTTGGAAGCCAATGATGTTTATATTCGCGGTCATTCTGAAAGAGTTACTGTCTTAAGTATTATGCTGGGAAAAATGATTGGATTGGATTCCGAAGACCTTAAGCTTATCCGCTATGGAGCCATCCTTCACGATTTAGGCAAAATCGGTATTGACTATACTGTTCTCAACAAAATTGAGCCCTTAACTTCCTCCGAATATGATCTGATCAAGCAGCATCCCGTTATCGGGGCTAAAATTATTAGACCCATCGGTTTTCCTGTCCCGGTTAATGAGATCATTATTCAGCATCATGAATGGTATAACGGAGATGGCTATCCTTATGGTTTAACCAGCGATCACATCTCCCCTTTAGCCAGAATTGTAACTATAGCAGATGCCTATGATGCAATGACCAGTAAAAGAGCATACCGTAAATATCTGGAACCCTCGGAAGCCAGACAGGAAGTGATGAATAAAACAGGAACTCAATTTGATCCTGAGTATGGCAAGATTTTTTGTAACTATTATCCTCAGATTATTGAACCCGTTAGCGATAGTCCCTCCATTCAGAATCTGCTGTTTGATATATAATAAAGATAAATAATTAGAATATAAGGAGTTATAATGGTACAAATTATTACTGCTGCTGAAACAGCCATTATGATTAAACCAGGTAGTAGAGTTGCCATTGGCGGTTTTTTAGCTGTTGGGGCTCCGGAAACAATCATTGATGCAATGGTTGAAAACGGAAATAAAGACCTGCATATCATTGTTATTGCTTCCGACTGGGAAGACAGAGGCGTTGGTAAACTCATTGTAAATAAAATGGTTAAAAGCGCTCAGGTCTCCCATATGGGTACCAATAAAACCATTCAGGCACAAATGAATGCCGGCGAAATTGATATTGAACTCGTTCCACAAGGGACGCTTATGGAAAGAGTTCGCGCCTTTGGAGCCGGGTTAGGTGGTGTTTTAACGCCTACAGGACTGGGAACAATCGTTGCGGAACATAAACAAATTATTAGCATTGAGGGCAAAGAGTATCTTCTGGAAACGGCTATTCCGAGCGATTTTGCTCTCATTAAAGCTTATAAAGCAGATAAATTGGGAAACTTAACCTACCGTAAAACAGCCCGAAACAGCAATCCTATTATGGCTATGGCAGGGAAAATTACGATCGCAGAAGTTGATGAAATAGTGGAAATTGGTGAATTAGACCCTGAAGATGTAGTAACCCCGGGTGTTTTTGTAAACTATCTTGTTTTATCAAAGGAGAACTGAAATGGCACAAGACAAAAGAGCAATGATCGGAGCCCGTATTGCCAAAGAATTTCAAAATGGTGATTATGTAAATTTGGGTATTGGTTTACCTACTGAAGCCGCAAACTATATTCCGGAAGATGTGCAGGTTATTTTTCAATCCGAAAACGGTCTTTTAGGTGCAGGACCTAAACCCCCTGAAGGACAGGAAGATAAAGATATGATCAATGCCGGGGGTGGATATATCACTTGCATTCCGGGAGCCAGTTTTTTTGATTCTGCTACCTCTTTTGCTATTATTCGCGGAGGGCACATAGATGCTACCGTTTTAGGCGCTTTGCAAGTGGATCAGGAAGGGAATTTAGCTAATTGGCTAATTCCGGGAAAAATGATTCCTGGAATGGGTGGAGCAATGGATTTGGTTACAGGAGCGAAAAAAGTTATTGTAGCAATGGAACATTGTGATAAATATGGTAAATCCAAAATCCTGAAACAATGTAATTTACCTCTTACTGCTAAGGGCAAGGTAAACCTTATTATCACCGATATGGCTGTGATAGAAGTTTGCTCTGATGGACTTTACTTGCGTGAAATTGCCGAAGACCTTACCATTGAAGATGTAATTCAGGCAACGGAGGCAGAACTGATTATCCCGGAAAGGGTAAGCACTTTTTAACCTTCCGCATTTCGTTATAATCTCGTCTTGGCATAGAATCCGGATAATTTCTTGCTTGATTAGTTGTGGTAGTGATGTGGTGGCGATACTCGGCAAAATACCAGGATAGACCACCCTATCTCTACCACAACTAATCAAGCAGAAGATAGGTATCCTCTCAGTTTTAAATGAAAAAGTGATAGGTTATGCTAATGTAAGGGAGAATCCCAAACGAATACATCAAAATAGCGGTAATATGAATATAGAAATAAGAATATCAGCAAAAAGAGGTCTCCCGGTGGCATTCAATTTCTATTTGTTATTCTTTGTTTCCCTTATGTATTCTTCCACTAAATACAGGTCGTCCCGGCTGATTTCCACTTCCATATAGATTCCATCTTCATTATAGTCCTCACTGATAATTTCTGCAAGGGAGTGCAATTTGGAAACAAGAGCTGTCTTTGGATAAGGAATTTTCAGCTGCACAATCCTGTTACCTAAAAGCATTTCTTCTACTTTTACCAGTAGCTTATCTATGTTTATGCTTTGTGCAGCCGAAATAAAAACCCCTTCCGGAAATTGGCGTTCCAATAGAGAGACGAAAACTGTATCCACTTTGTCTATTTTATTGAAGACAAATATCTGCGGAATGGCTTCAGCTCCGATTTGCAGCAGCACCGAATTTACCTGCTGAATATAATATTCAAAGCGGTCATCGGAAACATCTACTATCTGCAACAGCAGATTGGCATCCTGCACTTCCATCAAAGTTGCCTTGAAAGAAGCAATTAGATGATGTGGCAGTTTGGAAATAAAACCTACCGTATCCGATAGCACAACTGGATGTCCGGTAGAAAGTTTCAGTTGCCTGGTAGTGGAATCCAGGGTAGCAAAAAGCTTATCTTCCACCAATACATTGGCTTTGGTTAACTGATTAAAAAGGGTTGACTTACCGGCATTGGTATAGCCCACCAGACATATTTTGCGAGCTTTTTCCCGTTGCTTGCGTTGTGTTTCTTTCTGATGCTGGATAGCTTCTATCGCTTTGTTGATTTTTCGGATTTTATCCTTAATCAGGCGTCTGTCAATTTCAATTTGTTTTTCTCCCATTCCTCGGGTAGCGGTTCCACCTGTATTTCTCACTCCGCCGCGTTCTTTATCAAAATGCTCCCACATCCTTTTTAAGCGTGGTAGCTGATATTCCAGTTCAGCAAGATGAACTTGCAGCTTTGCCTCGCGCGTTTTGGCATGTTTATGAAAAATATCCAGGATAACTTCTGTGCGGTCTATCACTGTTATTTGAAAGTCCCTTTCCAAATTGCGTGCTTGAGAAGGTTCCAGTTCGTCGTTAACAATCAAGATATCTGCCTGTGCTTGCATCATTTTCTGGCTTAAATCAGTTAAAAAACCTTTGCCAAAATAGGTTCCTCTATCGGGGGAGTTTCTTCGTTGCCGGTAAGTTCCTAAAACCTGAATTCCAGCCGTTTCCGCTAAGCGTTCCAGTTCTTTAAGCGATTCTTCAATATCTTTATCGGTTTCTGCCGGTTTTGCCAATGCAGCTAAAAAAGCTGTCCTTTCAGTCCTTTCAGCTTGTTCCCAGTTTTCAGGTTCCAGCTCAAATTCGTCTATTGCGGTATATTCTTCGTTATTCATAGATTCCTTATATCTTGTGCTAATAACTGCTGTCAAGTAAAAATGAGGTTTTGCGCTTTTCTATTGCTGCAATAACAGCAAAATAAGTAATATTATTTCAAGATTGTAAGCAAAACATTGTCTTCCAAATAGTCCAAACCTTGCTGAAGCGAAGCTTCGTGGTCACTATACTTGTCTAATTCTTTTATCCGCGTAATCCGCGTGAAATCAGTGTAATCTGCGGGAAATAAACCTCCTATTTTTTAGGTAAAGTAGCAATATTAACTTTGGAGTATGCATTCTTTGGTTTAACACTCCAGCCCGTTACGCTATCATAATGCAGGGTGGTTACAGTCCATAAATCTCCGGTATCAGCTAAATAACCATAATAATTTACAGGTGTAAGTTCTGATTGACGCACAACTACTACACAATTGGTCCCGATAGCATTTTCATAATCGTGGTCACTATAATAATGAACCTGCACGAGGTAGTCACCTGGAATTACGCTTGCGGAAGTGATATTTTCAGGACCATAACCATTTGTATCATCAACATCAAGAGCTAAACCGCTTGCTGTTTGGCGATGAGCATAATAACATTTTTCTCCGTTGGGGTCGGTAATCCAGAAATCAACATCCGTTCCTGAAGTATCCCAGGTGAGAGTACAATGCAAAGCCATTAGGGGCACCAAAGAAGTAAAAGTCATTGTATCTTCAGCGGTTAAACCTCCTGAGACGGCAATCACATAAACCGTATGAGAAATTTCTGCTGTTGAACCATTCAGAACAACTGCCTGGGAAAACCATCCGTTATTCAAATTCATTTCAAGGGAATGTTCACTATCGTTATCCAATATCAATAGGGCAGAAGTTAAGCTGGGATTAGCTATTTTTCCTGTTATATTCACAATACGATTGGTTACTACATTGCTAATTTCATTTATTGTCACATAAAAATCTACCGGCAGTTCTATAGAATCACTAATCAGGACAATGTCATTGTTCTGATTCTGAGCTGTGAATTGATACTGCAGAGTTATTTCATTCATACTCATTTCGCTATTAATTCTAAGCGGGACATATATAGCTAATGTTGTTCCTGCAGATATATTAACAGCAGTGGAATTAAACAAAGAGGTGAAACCGTTTCCGGAAGGAATATTATGATGGCCGCTAAGGGCAGTTGTTCCTGTATTAGTTACAAAAAGCTCAATAGTTATGTCTTCACCTGGATTCAGCTTATTATCTGCAAAATTTTCATTAACAATGTCCCAATCGTCAATAGCTAACATTCCCCCTGAAGAAGTAAGGGAAATACTTCTTGTTTTATGATTGTTAAGATTATCCGAAATATCTACCGAAATTGTATATTCCTTTTCTTCAGTGGGAGTAAAAGTCAGTTCTGTTCCATTAGCACTAAACCCGGTATAGGAACCCCCGGAAACAGTCCACGCAAAAGAAAGCTCCTGCCCGATTGTGCTTACGCAGGATAGATGGGAATGAACAGGATGATTTACTGTAATACAACCTTCTTGAACAGTTAAATCCTCAATGATAATGGGGTTATCCGCTAATTTTAATAATTCTGCCGTGAGATTGGTAACTGTAGTTTTGGCAATATGCAGATTTTCATACACACCTCGTATAAAACCTTCTGCTAAAGCAATAATATGATATTCACCCGGGGGTAATGGTTGTTCCAGATTTTGGGGAGCATTCATTATAACTGTAATCCGGGGGTCATCATCAGGCATATTGGCTTTGGAAATAATCAGTGTTTTACTCTCCGTAACAGGAAAATCAATATGCATAGTGCCGCAGTCAGCAGTTGTTTCATCTTCATCCAGCATTTGGTTCATAACTTCATTCACACATTCACCAGGAGTTCCTCCATAAGCATCACCAACAGCTTTCACACCCGTTTCGCCAAGTTTTTTGGCTGTTTCGGCAGTAGCTTGGCGTTCGTCATCACTCCAAAGCATAACATCTCTTCGCATACCCATTTTTACAGGGTCTTCGTCACTCATATTCAAATAGGCGTTTGCTTTTTCCTGAGGCGTAGAACCAGGCAAATCATCATAAGGAATGGTATTACTGCAATCTGTAGGGGAAGTTACAGGATTCCAGTGTAAAATCATCTCCCGAATTTTTGCATCCCGAGAGCTATTTCGTTCCTGGACGGCTGCTGCAAATCCGGAAATTATGGGAATACCGGAATCAGGATCATTTAATACCTGACGGATACTTTGTTTACCGCTCATCACTTGCCAACCGGAACGAACCATCTTTCCACCTGATACTACTGTATCCTTCGCTTTGTTATATACACCTTTGGCGATATCGGTTAATAAGTTCTTGCTCCCGCCATAAGGAACTATAGCATTTTCCGCTTGAACCAGAACATCAAATTTTCCAGCTATAGCATTACTCTGGCTAATATAATCCTCTACCATAGCGTCTATTTGGGTAAAGGCATCACGACTTTTCTTTTTACTTCCCAAATTGCGAATGGCATTTTGCATCTCATTCATCGTGCCATCATGCGCCTCCATAAGGGAAGTAAGGTCTGTTTGATACTGCCAGTAATTATTCAAGGCAACTGTGATTTCCGTATTGGCAGGGGGCTTATTATTATCATCTTTGTCACAGGCAGTGAATAAAAATAGAAGCAGGATTGCGACGAAGGTAAAAGTAATCTTAGTTTTCATTTTTCCTCCTTTTACTTAGGTAAAAAGCAACAGGGTGCATAAAAAAAACGGTTAAGTAGAACATCTGTTTATTCTCCTATCTCATAGATAACCATCTTCTTACTATAAGAGATGACTGTTACTTTTTTATATCTACTACATCTTTAGGTAGAACACAATTATTAAAATAATCCGGAATTAGTTTCTGGCAAGTAATAAAATCTGCTGGAGGATTAATGAGAAAATCTGCCCCATCGCTTTTATAGTTTCTTCTTAAAAGAGGTTTCAGGGCAGAGCAAGAAAAAGAAAGCATAATATGCTACAATAGAATTAGTTGCGGGGTTATGATAAAAATAGCTTGCCAATTTTAGAGCAGAAAAAAAAATGAAAAAGAAGAATATTCTGTGGCAAAGGGTTTTTTACCAGCCACATTCCGATAAAGCAAAGAGATGAATATATGATTAAAAGAGTTCTAATTACAGCAGTTTTGCTATCTGCGGCTTTTTGTTCCGCTCTGGATTTTACTTATGTGGAGATGGAAAATTACGGTTCAGCTGTCAGCAGAATTGTTATAGGTCTATACGGGACGGGAGATTATAAAGTTATTGAAGGTAATAACCGGGTGGAAATCAATTTAGACAATACAAATGCCAATAATGTAAATATTCAGTATCAACCAGGGGGGTTGGTAAATGCTATTGAGCAAATTGACAATAAGATGGTTATTCCTGTTTCCAGCCCCTATCTTCTGGAACAGATGATTTTGGATTCTCCCCAACGATTAGTTCTGGATATTATTGTTGCTAAACCTGATAAGCAACAAAAATTAGAGCTTGCTGATTTTTATGCTTCTGCCGGAAAACTGAACAGTGCCGATAAAATTTACTACGAACTATCTAAAAGCTATCCTGAAGATTATGCAATACTGTATAAATGGACTTTACTGCTAAAACAAAGAGGCAGTAACCGGATAAATAACATAGCTGCCAAAATTCCGCAAAATTCAGAGTATTATCCTTTAGCCCAGCAAGTTTTGACGGGAAATCAGATCCCCAAGGCAGCACAATGCAATCCTGCAGAGAAAACACAAATTGCCGGTAAGACAGTATGCGACCAAGAAAAAGCTGAAACTATTATCCCCAAAGCACCGGAAACCGGTAAAACAGCTAATACTATTCAGGATAAGAAATTACCCGCTACAAAATGGATGCGGAAATTGATGCTGCTAATCATCCTAATTTTGTTATTAATACTCATCTATCACCTCATTGCTAATTTAGGCAAACGCAAAAAGAAACCAACTTTGGACTTCAAGATGGAATCCGAAAATAAAACAGAAATTCCTGCTGAGGAAAATAAGACCCTTGTTCTTATGGTGCAGCGGTTGCTTGATTCCGGTTGGAAGAACAGTGAAATTGCCAGGGAATTAAAAATATCAGAGGAGGAAGTGGAACGCCTGATGCAATTGCGTCATCAGGATGAATCCTGATTTATTATGGTTAAAAATGTTTGTTTGACAGCCCTAATGCTTTTTAGTGCATTACTACCTGCATTAAGCTATATTCCGGGCTCTGCCTTTAATCCGGAAATTCAAACCGGGTTAAAACCAAGTTTATTAAGCTCTCCTCTCCCTGCTAAAGATGATAGTATTTCTATTTATAGCAATGGATTATATTTACCTTTTGTCCCGCTGTCTCGTTTTGGGGATGCGGTTTTGGATATTTGCCGGGTAGGCAATGCTAAACATTCACTTATGAGCTATCAAAGTCCCGACTATAAGTTTAATGCCGAAATAAATGCTATTGCCGGTTTGGAACCGATGAAGAAAGATGAAAGCTGCAGTTTTCTCTATGGCGGTTTGCTGCTAAAATCGCAATATGGAACCCGCTTGGAAATGAATACTAACTGGTGGAACGGCATTTTTTGGGGCAATCAGGAAGCAGCAGAAACTTCCTGGCTGGTAGATGGATACTATAAACCAGCGGATGAAAAATTGAACATAGATAACCTTAGCGGTGATATCAGTTACAATGCCAGGAACTTGACTCTGGCTTTAGGACGCGGGAAATTTCCCGTGGGCAATTCCATCAGCGGCAGTATCATTTTAAGTGACGAGGTGAATGACTACGGTTATATCTTAGCTGAAGGCAGAGCAGGTATATTCAGTATTTCTTTTTTACACGCATCTTTAGTGGCAGATAGCACGGAAATTTACGGAAAACTTTTACCGGAAAAGTATCTGGCATTGCATCAACTGGGTTTTCATCCCTGTTCCAATCTGGATTTATTTTTAGGAGAAGAAATAATCTACGGTAACCGTTCACCCGAACTGAACTACTTTTTGCCGAATGCTTTCTGGCGGGCAATTGAACATAACCTTTGGGATAGAGATAATGTAATGATTTATGCCGGAGGCAATTATAGACCGGTGCAGCCGTTATTTCTCTATGCCCAGGTGTTGATTGATGAATTTAGCTCCAGCAAACTTTTCAGTTCCTGGTGGGGAAATAAATATGCTCTGCAGAGCGGTATGCGTTGGAATGTTCCTTTTGCCTTGCCGCAAAGTCCTTCTGCAGATATAACTACGGAAGTTACAGCTGTGCGTCCTTTCACTTATACGCATTATTTGATTCAGACAATGTTTTCCTCTGATGGCAGACCCCTTGGTTATCCCAAAGGTTCCAATCTGGTAGATATTTCCTGTCTTTTGCGTTTACCCTATAAGGATATTCTTCTTTGGCAGGGAGGTGTATCTTATTGTAAACAGGGGAGTTTTGGTAGTGACTGGCAACAAAATTACCACGCTGTTTTTCATACAGCAGAAGAAATTGATGAAGGCACGGCACATTGGTTTGAAGGCACAAAAACAGAAACTATCACCCTGAAAAGTAATCTCCTGGTGGATATTTTTGCACACCACCGTTTGTTACTTGGTTTTGAAACCTGCCACACTAAGGATTGGCAAAATACCGTTTATTCTGCCTGGCAATTCATTTATTAGAGGATTAACAATGAGAGTAGTTGACCGCCTGGAATTTCCAAAACGCTATAAACCAAAGCAGTATATTCTGCTAATTGTTATTCTGCTTGTTATTCTGGGGATTTATATTCAACGCACGGGAGTAAGAAAAAATGCATCCCGAATCCAGATTAGCGATATCCGCATCAGTAATTTCGGCAATCAATTTATAGAACTGGAATACACCCTTGCCAATACCGGCAAAAGAGACCAGGAAATTGCTTTAATGGCAAAGGTTTGGGATACTGAAGGCGAAGAAATTGCCAGTGCTTTGTTTAGCGTTAAAGTGAAGGCAAATAGTAAAGCCAGGCGTTCCAAAATGCTGGATAAACTGAATCGGGCTTTAAAAGATGGGGAAAGACCTTATAAAGCGGAAATATCGCTTTGGACAAAACACATACCTTAATTAGGTAAAAGATACAGACGAAGATAAAAAATTTATGCAGATTGGTTAAATTAAGTTGATTTTTCCGGAGGGTTGGCCTCCCGGTTAACCACAAACGACAAGATGTCTTTTTTCCGGAGGGTTGACCTGCCGGTCAACCACAAACGACAAGAATGTCTTTTTTCCGGAGGGTTGACCTCCTGGTCAACCACAAACGACAAGGATGTCTTTTTTCCGGAGGGTTGACCTCCTGGTCAACCCTAAAACGCCAAGGATGTCTTTTTTCCGGAGGGTTGACCTCCCGGTCAACCACAAACGACAAGGATGTCTTTTTTCCGGAGGGTTGACCTCCCGGTCAACCACAAACCACAAAATGTCTTTTTTCCGGAGGGTTGACCTGCCGGTCAACCACAAACGACAAGATGTCGTTTTTCCGGAGGGTTGACCTCCTGGTCAACCACAAACGACAAGAATGTCTTTTTTCCGGAGGGTTGACCTCCTGGTCAACCACAAACGATAAGGATGTCGTTTTTTCCAGAGGGTTGACCTCCCGGTCAACCACAAACGACAAGAATGTCGTTTTTCCGGGGCATAAGGAAAATCTACTAACCTGAAGATGGAGAAAAAAATAGATGGAGGCAAACCGCAAGGCACCTGCTCCTTTTTTGTTACCGGTTTTGTTTTGGACTATCGGTATCATTCTGGCTAAATATCTGCAACCGGAAATATATCTGCCATTAATTATTGCAGGCGCTTTGGCAGTAGCTGCCATCTTTATACGCAAAATACGCCAAATTTTGCTTTTACTGCTGTTTCTGTTTTTAGGTATGCTGCGGTTATCTCTTTGCCAACAGGATAGTTCGCAGCTGAAGATATTATTGCAGGAAAAAGAACCGCTGCAGCAGGAGATAACTTTTAGGGTGGTAAAGGTTTTCTCCGTGGAAGAAAAACGCTATGCTGTAGAGCTTGATTCTCTTGCCTCTTTTCCCCTGCAGGAAAAAATAATCCTTTCCTCCAGTGAAACATTGCTTCCAGGTAGAACTTATCGTTTATTGGCAAATCTTTATCCCTTAATCCGAGACCCTATTCTGGATATTTATCCGGCTCAATATTCCGCAATTGCCTATCAGTTAAGTAAATCGCAAGAGTATCCTAAACTGGAAGTTAGCGCTTTAATTGGCAGGTTGCGTTATAAACTGCTAAGTTCGCTGGATGTCAAATTGGGTAGTGATGCCGATTGGGCAAAAGCATTGCTATTTGGGGAATCGGGGTTAAGTAAGGAATATCTTACTCAGCTTACCGGAGCAGGAATCATTCATTTAATTGTTGTAAGCGGAATGCATATCTGGTTTATCTATTTGATTTTAGTTTCGCTGTTACGGATGTTTTTTAGCAGAGAACTGGCAGAATTTCTTTTCTTACCGATAATTTTGCTGTATGCTGCACTCAATAACTGGGCTCCTTCAGTTACGCGTTCAATAATAATGATAGCGATAGTAATTTTAGCGCGCTGGCTGCAAAGTCCTGTTTCCGGAGCGCAAACGCTATCGTTATCACTATTCATTATCACTCTGCTAAGTCCTATGCAATTGTTTAATATTGGACTTCAGCTTTCCTTTGTTTCGGTGCTGGTAATTTTTTACGGTATGCCCGGGTTTTATCTTTTTTTAGCGGAAAAGAAGCTTAGTAATCCGTTATATAAAACTCTGGAGGGAGCAAAAGACGGCATTTTGCTTTCGGCTTTAATCTCCATAGCCATCACTCCTTTCACGCTATATCATTTTGGCACTGCTTCCCTCAATGGAATAATTGGCAATACCTTAGGCATTCCCTTGAGTGGCATTTTGCTTCCGCTTTCTTTTCTGGTGCTGATTTTTCCCCGGGGCTGGTATTTAACCAGGGCTTTTGTGTTGGTTTACAAAGCGGTTAATACCCTTTGGATAAAATGGATGCAGTTTTGTTATAATTTGCCTTTCTCAATTTCTGCCAATTACTTATCTCTTTTTCAGGCATTGGCTTTAGCAACGGTTATTTTATGGGGCTTTTTGCTTATCCGGGCTAAATTCAAAACGGCTTTAATTGCCACCCTGCCAATGTGTGTGCTTGTTTCCGGCTTCATTTTCATTCCCTTTCTCCATAAATCCGAAACCAGTGTGTATGTTTTCAATTGCGGTGTAAGTGACTGCACGCTAATTCATTTTGCCAATGGAGAAACGATGTTGATTGATACCGGTGGCACCTATAAAAAAGGGTTTGGGGAAAGTTTTTTAAGCACAGGCGAATATTCACAAGACAGCTGGCTAAACCGCAATTTACTTCCCTGGTTAGGCAAGAAAGGCATTGCTCAAATTGACTATCTGGTTCTTACGCATTTACACAGTGACCACTGCGGAGGTCTGATAACCCTTTTAAATAATAAAAAAGTAGGGCAGATATTTGTTAGCGATGAAAGCACGAAACAGGATTTCTGGAAAGTCGTCAGGCAACAAAAATCCTTTCCGGCTGTTAAAATCAATACTATTAGTGATACCTGTTCTTTCGTTACAGACAATGTAAAGCTGAAGTTTCTTCATCCCGATAAGTTTTATAGTCCCCTAAACGAAAATAACTCCTCTCTCGTGTGCCGCTTAGATACAAAAAAGGCAAGCATTCTTTTTACCGGCGATATTGAGAGTGAAGCAGAAAACTATCTGGTAGATAATTATGCTCCGGAGCTGAAAGCGGACTATCTAAAAATTCCTCATCACGGTTCACGCAGTTCCAGTTCTGCCTCTTTTTTACAGGCAGTTAACCCCCGGGAGGTTTGGATAACTGCTTCCCGCAGAAATATATATCACTTTCCTCATCCGGAAACAATGCAACGCTTACAAAAGCAACAAACAAAAATCCTCAGCACCGGAAACGGAACTATCAGAAAAATGATTGACAGCAGAAGTAACTAAGATAAAATGCCTTTTGAAGGATGGTAAAATGCAAAAGTATGTAAAAGAAGCACTGTTCTTAGACAAACTATTCGCCTTGCTGGATACCAATGGCGAAGTTATGGAAACAGTAAAACACCAAAAATTGAATAAAAAGCATTACAGCTATGAGGAGCTGTGTACACAAAATTGCAATACGGAAAATATCCTGAAGGCAATTAAAGGTAATAAAGCCCTGGAAGCAAAGTTAGAAGGTCTTTTTAGAGAGCTTCCTTTGTTGCCGATAAAGCATTTGAAGACCACTGAGTGTTTGGAGTTAAATGAACTATTTGAAATAAAATCATTCCTTTACAGCTATTTGCAGCTGCAGGAAAATCTGAAACAGCATAAACTGGATAATCAACATCCTTTGCCGGATTTGCAAAATATGTTTTCCCTGCTTGATCCCGAAGGCAATAAATTACCTACTTTTCGGATTTATCCTTACTATTCTATTTACTTAACAATGCTTACTTCTAAGCAATTTTACATTGCCAATGCTCTGAAAGAACTACGACACAGGGATTTGGAACAAGCTAAAAGAGACCTTCAGATGCCAACTTTGAAGGAGGAATTTACCCTTTCACGCAACCGGAAAGAGCAACTGGAGGCAATCTTAGCATCCAAATATTTTATTGTTGTTTCGGAAGGACTGGCAAATTATAATTTTCGCCTGGCTGATTCGGAAGAAGCAACCGTTCTAAAAGCTCAACTGCATCAGCTCTCAAAGGAAATAACCGAAGAAGAAAATCAGATTTTAGCCAATCTTACCTCACAAATACAAACTGACTTCAATATTTTTGAACTTGCTTATGGCAGCATTGGAGAATATGCCTGGGATTTTTGTCTGGCTAAATTTGCCGCGCATTATTCCTGCTGCTTTCCTACTCTAACTCCTTCTTTTACAGGCATTTTTCTTTCCGAGGCGGTAAATTTGCCGCTGCAACTTTTTCTGCAAACGCTTAAGCGTAATTACCAGCCCTTAAATATTGCGATGAGCCAAAAGGATAATTTGATTACGGGACCCAATATGGGGGGAAAAAGCACCGCGTTAATAACTATCGGTCAGATGTGTGTTTTGGCTTCTTTGGGAATACCTATACCTGCCCAAAAAGCTAAACTTCCGCTGTTTGAGGAGGTCTATTACAATCACGATTCGGGCGAAAACAGTGAGACCTTAAGTTCCTTTGCCCGGGAAGTAGTTTCGCTTTCCAATATGCTGCAACGCAAAGGGCAGAAACTTATTTTACTGGATGAATTTGCCAAAGGCACCAATCCTGAAGAAGGTGAGGCAATTTGTGTAGCTACGCTTAAGTATCTGATAAATAGTGATAACACTATCATTTCTGCCACTCATTTCAGTGCTCCTACAGAACTTGCAGGTTTAGCACACTTTACCATCAAAGGAATTGATGAACAAAGCTTTAAGCGTTTGGAAAAAATGCAAGATAACAGTTTGGAAACACGCCTGGCGCTTCTTGCGGAAGCAATGGATTATTCACTTTTGCCTGTTTCCCGAAAAACAGCACCTCCCCAATGTGCAATTCGCATAGCGGGAATTTTGGGTTTACCTGCAGAAATTTTAGCGGAGCTAACAAAGGAGTAAGATGGCAAAAGTCCTTCCCCAAAAAGTTTTGGAACTGGCTTTAGAAGTAGGACGCATCATTTTGCAAAGCGGAGGTAACACCAATCGGGTAGAATTGATGATGCGTAAGGTTTGCAATTGTTTTGGCTACCCCGAAACCGAATCGTATGTAACCCCTACAGGCATTTTTATCAGCGTTAAAGATGATGCGGGGAATATCTTCACCAGTATTAAAAGAATAGATAACAGGCGAATAGACCTGGGCAAAATCACTCGCATCAGTAGAATGGTAAATTGTATGGAAGTGAAACCGCTTTCCGAACAAGAACTGCAGGAACAGCTTGTTAAGTTTACCTCTGAACTGGATGAAATAGAACATGAAAATCCCTGGCCCCCCTGGTTGAAAGACCTTTGTGGAGGAGGGACGAGCGGATTTTTCTGTTTGCTCTTTGGCGGTTCCTGGATAGAATTTGCGGTTGCTTTTTTCATTGGCACAGTCGTTACTTTTGGCTTAAAATATCTGGAAAGATTGGCTTTTAATAACTTTCTGCTGAATGCCATCGCTGCTGCGCTAATTGTTATGCTGGCAAAGACCCTGGATATCTATATACCTTACATTCGGTTGGATAATATTATTATCGGGGGAATAATGTTACTGGTGCCAGGGCTTTCCATTACTAATGCCATCCGCGACACAATGAGCGGAGATCTTGTTGCCGGAACAGCCAGAGCCGTAGAAGCACTTTTCATAACTGTAGGAATTGTAGCTGGAAGTGCCTCAATGCTCAAAATTTGGTCTATGTGGGGTTACTGATGCGTCCCTTTGATGCTTTAACTTTTATGCAATTTACTTGGTCTTTTCTGGCTATTTTGGGCTTTTCCATTCGGACTAATTTAAAAGGGATCAGGATTATTTTTACGGCTTTAAGCGGAGGACTTTGCTGGGCTTTTTATTTAATCACTTTATACTATAGCAATTCAATGCTGTTTTCAGTGTTTATAGCAATTATTTTGGTGTGCATCTATTCTGAAATTGTTGCTCCGCGTCTAAAAACACCGGTTTCTGTTTTTGTAACCTGTGCCATCATTCCTTTGGTTCCAGGGAAGGGACTTTTTAATTCTATGCAATTATACATTGCCGGGGATAATCTGAATGCATCCAAAACCATTTTACAAACCCTGCTGGTTGCGGGAACCATTTCTATTGCGATTGCGATTGTATCTTCGGTAACCAATTTAATAAACAAACTAATGAACAGATTTTAGGAGGAATTATGTATAAATCGGTTAAACAGCAACAATTAGAACAAAGAATCTTAAAACTGCTTTCCGGTAAAGCACTTAAAGCGGCAGAATGGCTTTTTGCCAATCCGGATTTGCAGGCAACGCAAGAATATGCCAATATTGTTTCCATAAAGCGTTTGGGCTATAATGATCACGGTCCTGTTCATATGCGAAAGGCAACTCTGAATGCCATCAAAATGTTTAAACTGCTCAATCAGGCGGGCATCAAAATGAATCTGGAAAAAGAAGAAGCGGGAACCGCAGACGATTCTCTTACAGCTGTAATTTTGGCTTCTTTATTACACGATTTGGGAATGACCATTGCCCGCGAATCGCATGAACTGCTTTCCATCCAGCTTGCTATTCCCTATATAGATGCTGTATTGAATAACTTGCTTTCCGAAAATGAAAAAATGCTGAAAACCGCTATTCGTTCTCTTGCCATTGAAGGTATTTTTGGTCACATGGCAACTCATAAAATTCATTCCTTGGAGGCAGGTTTAGTGCTTATTGGCGATGGCAGTGATATGGAAAAAGGTAGAGCCAGAATTCCTACTATGCTTTCTTCCAAAACCAGGGTGGGAGATATTCACAGAACTTCCGCTTCTGCAATCCAAAAGGTGAAGATTTTTCCGGGACAGGAAAAGCCCATCAATATCACTGTGGAAATGAATGCTTCGGTTGGCTTTTTCCAAGTGGAAGAGGTCTTCTTCCCGAAAATTAATATCAGCCCTGTGAAACCCTATATTGAACTTTATGCCGGAGTAACGGATAGAGAAATGCTGAAGTATTTGTAAGTCAAGAAGTCCCGAAGTCAAGAGGTCGAGAGGTCAAGAGGTCGAGAGGTCAAGAGGGCGAGAGGTCGAGAAGTCAAGAAGTCGAGAGGTCAAGAGGACAAGAGGTCAAGGGGTCAAGAGGTCACGAGGTCGAGAGGTCGAGAAGTCGAGAGGACAAGGGGTTAGGGAACAGAAAAGCCAAAAGGTATTTTTGGGAAAAAAAGCAACTTAAATTAACTCATCCATTCTAATTGTCTTCTAATCAAATAAAAAAATCTGCGAAATCCGCGTAATCTGCGTGAAATAAAATCCGCGTAATCTGCGTGAAATAAAATCCGCGAAATCTGCGGGAAAAAATCCGCGAAATCTGCGGGAAATAAAACTTTGCAGGAAACAACAAGCCCACAGACCCATGCCTACAGACCCTATTCCACCCTCATAGCCCAAATATATAAAGATTAGGATAAATTGTATAAGCAGGGTTCGTGCCAAACTTGTCGGCGGATATAACACATTGAAATATATATCTGTTATGGATTAGAGCAAAGGTGGGGTTGGGGTAAAATTTACCCTATCATTTTTTCCCTGGTGCCGGTTTATAATTGATAGCATTCAAAGCTAAAGATTTATTATAGAATGCAATATATTAGCTAACAATTTGTGAGGCATTTACTTATTTGTTTGATATGCATTATTCCCCGCTAAGTTGATACTATTATGTTTCTTTAAACCTTCTTTAAGGACTCTTTAACAAAGTTAAAGTATTATTAAAGGATCGTTAAAGAGTCGTTAAAGAACTGACCAGGCAACAAGTAGTTAAATTAAATCCCCAAGGTGTTTTATTATTTGGGCATCAAGATATTACTTTCGTTGTTCTATTGGATGCACCCTGATTTTTTATTATCAAAGGACGCAATTATCATTATTTATGGCTTGTCCGTGAGAATATTAGATAAGATATTTCCAATCTTCACATTGCGGTTAATTTTAGATTACTACTTTGCGGTGATAATAGGTTCTATCTATATCGTCAGTGCCCGGGCAGGGATATTTTCAGAGCTGCTATTTTTTTGAAAAGGTTTGATTTATCCATCTGTAAATGGTGTGCTGCCTGGCGCATATTGTAGTTATAGACCCTTAAAACATTTTCAATATATGCTCTTTCAAAACTGGTAATTGCTTTACGCAAAGAGCCGAATTCTCGTTCATCCAGATTGCTGTCTGAGGGTGTGGTAAAATCTACCACGGTCAAGTGGTCATTTTTGGCAAAAACTACCGCTCTTTCCAGTGCATTTTTCAATTCGCGCACATTGCCTTCCCATTTTTGTTCACAAAGCCAGGAAACGGCAGAAGGGCTGATTGGTTTCGGCTGAAGATCATTACGGCTACAAAATTCACTCATAAAATATTCTGCCAGAACAGGGATATCTTCAATCCGGTTTCTTAAGGGAGGAATATTAATTTCAATCGTATTCAAGCGATAGAGCAGGTCTTTGCGGAAAAGATTATTTTCCACAAGTTGTTGCAAATCCTGATTAGTGGCGCTGATGATACGGGTATTAATTTTCTGGACTTTCCCGCCTATTTTCTGAATTTCGTTTTCGGAAACGACGCGTAAAAGTTTTGCCTGCACTTCTAAGGGTAATTGACTGATTTCATCCATAAAAATAGAATTATCATCAGCAAATTCAAAATATCCCCGATGAGCTTTTATAGCTCCTGTAAAAGCACCGCTTTCATAACCGAAAAGTTCAGCTTCAAAGAGTTCTTTGGGAATGGAGGCACAATTTATACTGACCATATTTTTTTCGCTATATTTACTTAAGCGATGAATAGCATGGGCTGCAAGTTCTTTTCCTACTCCCGTTTCACCGGTAATTAAAACGGAGCAGTCAAATTTGGCAGCTTTACAAATATTATCGTAAAGAGTTTGCATTGCGGCAGATTTTCCCTGCATTCCAATTGCTGCCAGATATAAGCTGTGCATTTGTTTTTTCATTACCAGGGAGTCATAGATTCGTTCCAAACGCAAAAGTAAATGGGTAGTATCTATCGGTTTTTCGATAAAATCCTCAGCACCTTTTTGAATTGCCTTCACGGCATCGGGAATATGTCCGCTCCCGGAAATCATTAAAACCGGTAAATCAGGATAGTTTTCGTGGACCTTAGATAATAGGTCAAAACCATCATAGAGAGCAGGAAAACACATATCCAGCATCATAATGTCGTAATCATTTTTTTGTAACAGGACTTCAGTTGTTTCAATGTCAGGTGCACAGTCCACAGCATAGCCGTTTTTCTTTAGAAAAGCGGAAGTTAATTGCAGAAAAACATAATCGTCATCCGCAAGAAGGATGTTAATTTCCAGCATCGGTAGCTCCTTTTAGCCAGATGCTGACTACTGTGCCTACATTTTCTTCACTTTGAATACTCATCAACCCTCCCATAGAGTCAATTATTTTCTTGGTTTCAGGAATGCCGATACCCGTTCCGGACTGATTGGTAGTGAAAAATGGTTTCCAGATATCTTCCAGGTATTTTGCCGGAATGCCCTTACCGGTATCTTCAATTTCAATTAAAACTCTTTGCTGCCCTTGTGGAGATGAAGCAAGAGGAAATTCTTTAACGCTGATATGCAATGTTCCTTCTTCGGGCATTGCCTCTAAAGCATTATTTATAATATTGGTAAGCGCTTCTTCAAAACGAATGGGTTCTATATAGGCAGAAATGGAAGTTAGCGACCAGTTTTTAATCAATTTGATATTTGGCGGAAACTGAATCCTTGCCAGGCAATGTTCAATGGAAGGAATTATATCCTGCAGTTCCAGTTGATAATCCTGCAATTCTGTAAACCGCTGAAAAGCATGGGTAAAGATCCGAACCTTGTCTATTTCAGAACGGATAATTTGATAATAACGGATGTTTTCGGGGTTTGCATCTATATCCAGCGTTTCCAAAACGAGCAAAATATTGGTGATATGCCTGCGGACATGATGAGAAAGACGACGCGCTATTTCTGCCCACTCCATTTTTTCAGCTATTGCACTTTCTTCAGTATAGGGTCTAATAACAATAGCATAAAGCTTTCTGCCGGAAACTCTATGCACAAAGTAAACCTGATAAACTTTGCTTTGCGGATTATTATTTAGAGTGCCAATATAAGTTCCCGCTTTCAGGTTTCCGCTGCAAAAATCCCTGAAGGGTTTAACTAAAGAGGGGAAAAAACTATCCAGCAGCAGTTTTTGGGGTTCTTCAGAATTATTGTAGAGTTCTCGGATTTGGAAATTAAAATGCTTGATTTTGCCTTTGCGGGTTACAAGTAAAATGCCGTGCTCAAAACTGTCTATCAGTTTTATAGTGGCTTTGCGGCAATAGAAATTGCGGATTAACAAACCAAGGTAAAGCAGTAACACCAAAAGGAAAAGAATAAGAGCATTTGCCTGGAGCAAAGAAAGCAAAATGGCAAAAGCGGATAGGGATTTGTATTCATAAAAGCTGATTTGTTTATTAGTGCCAATTGCTATTAACGGATTAGTATCAAATCCGGTGCTTACGAGATTTGCCCCAATAATAATTTCGGCGGGATAAGGATTTCTAATTCTTGCTTTACGATAATAATTCCGGTCTAAAATCTCCAGAGAACCATCTTTCTTTTGCAGAAATAATTCTTTATTACCGTCTCTATCCAGGTCTCCAATATCCCAGATTTGACTGATAAAACCCTTATAACTATGCTTTACGGGTTTCAAATCGGTATCCAGAATCAGTAATCCTTCTTTCGTATCTACCAAATGCAGGTAATAATCTGAAGTGCTGCCCATCTTTTGTAAAAAATGAGGAAATTGAGTTGGTTCCAGAGTGGAAGGAAGTTCCAAAGTTCTGTCTTTGATTAGTCGTTTTCCGTTCCAGCTTAAAACAGAGGCAATATTATTGTGTTTTTCAGCTCCCCAAGTGCAATTTACGGCATATATTTCTTTAGTTCCATTCTGGTCCACATCAACGGATTCAAGATAAATTCTGCCATAACCGCTAAATACTTTATCCTGATATAAAACCTTTCCCCGGGTAGAAAGAACAACCAGCCATCCACTGCCGTCATCCAAACCGTTGATAACTGCCTCGGTATTTCTTAAGGCATCGTTAGAAATAATAATTTCCTTACTGCCGTTGCCGTCAAAATCATCCCATAAAATACTTCTGGCAATGCAAGGCATATCATATTGCCATTTTATTGCCCCGGTTTCAAAATCGTATAAAAGCAAACCCCTGGGTCGGGCTGTAAAAAAGTCCACTAAACTGCAGAGTAATTCGGTTTTTCCATCACCATCAATGTCTTCCAGCATTTGAGGAACAATATGACCGTTATAAATATAATCTGCTTTACCTTTTGCTCTATCAGTCCGTTCTAAAGAGGCAAAATATTTGTCTTCTCTGCGCAAAGGAATTTGCCAGAGATATTTCACTCCCATTAAATAAAGCGAATCGGCATCGTTACTGCTAATAAACAACAAGCGGTCATTATTTCTTTTATCAATTAGGGTATGCAGGTCTAAAATTTTATGGGAGAGATTTATTTGAGAAAGGGCTTTGCCTTGCAAGTCGTTTATTATAACGGAATACAAATTTGCATCGTAGAGAGAATGACAAATAAGATAATCTGCTGCTTCATCTTTAAGATTGCCTGTTCTCCAACCGGTGAGAGGAACATTAGATTGATACATCTCTTTCAAGACAAACTGGTGCGTATCAACTTTCCGGGTTAGCCAACAACCACTACACAAGCAAATACATAATGACATTAATATGAATTTAGTTTTCATCTTCCAAGCTATAAAAATCCTTTTCTGCTTTATTTTCAATTTAAGTTTTTCTGTCAAGCGAAAAAATGGTGAACGGTGAAGGGTGAATGGTGAACGGTGAAGGGTGAATGGTGAATGGTTAACGGTGAAGGGTGAACGGTGAAGGGTGAACGGTGAAGGGTGAACGGTGAAAGGTGAACGGTGAATGGTGAAAAGTGAAAAGTAATACCCATTTTCTCTTTTACTCTTTTACTCTTTGTTCAAATCTCTCTTTAACTCTTTTTCTCTTTGTTCAAATCTCTCTTTTACTCTTTTTCTCTTTGTTCAAATCTCTTTTTTACTCTTTTTCTCTTTGTTCAAATCTCTCTTTTTCTCTTTTACTCTTTTTCTCTTTTACTCTTTGTTCAAATCTCTCTTTTACTCTTTTTCTCTTTGTTCAAATCTCTCTTTTACTCTTTGTAAAAAATATCTTTCGGTGTCTTCGGTGTCCTCGGTGGCTAAAATAAATTATCTCGCCATCTCACCTTTTCGCTTACTACATTCTCAATTCTCAATTCTCAATTCTCAATTAACTCTCTTTTCTCTTTGTTCAAAATCTCACTCTTTTTTTAACAAAGACAGCAGGCGTTGATTAAGCTCCGCTATCTGTTTTTTCCTATCGTATTTATCTGCCAGATACTGGAATTGCAATTCTTTTTCTCTATCGGCAAATAACTTTTCTATACAGGATTTGATTGCTGAGGACGATTCCATCGGGCAGATATAATTTTGTCCACTTTCTTTTAGTAGTTCAGCGGCTTCACCGTTAGCCGGAATAAGAGCCAAAACAGGTTTTTTCAGGCGTAAATATTCAAATATTTTACTGGTGAGAGTTCCCTTGGGGCTATCGGAATTTATCAAAAGCAGTAAAGCATCGGAAGCAAGCATAGCGTTTAATGCATCTTTATGGCTTAGCTGAGGGATTATTTGCACCAGATTTTCTATTCCGCTTTGTTTAATTTCCTGCAGAGTTTCAAGGTGATAATTTCCATAAAGACGCAGGGAAAAGTTCTGCGGGAGTTTATGTTCGTTTTGCAAGTCCTTCAATGCTTTCAGCAGCCATTTTAACGACCTTTTGGCATACAGCGCGCCAAAATAGCTTAAAACATATTGAGAGGGGTCTTTCGGCACGGGAGTGATAGCTGCGAAATCTTCTTCATCGGGTCCGTTGTAAAGAATAAAGGATTTAGCCATCAGATTTTTGCCAAACTGCTCACTAATATCTTCAGCGATACCTTTAGTAGCGGTTACTATTAAAGACGCATCCTGCAGTAGCTTTTTTTCCGTGTTGCGTGCATAAAGTCGGTTCAGATAATTTCCCTGCAGATTATAGTCCTTTAAAAGAGTCCAGTAATCCCGCATTTCCAAAACATAAGGCAGCTGAAAGCTTTGGCTTAATTTTCTGGCAGCGACAGCAGAAGAAAAGGGACCGCAGGAAACATAGATTAGGTCATATTTTTCTTCAGCCAGAAGTTTTCTGCCTTCTTTCAGTAAATTGGGCAGCCACAACACCTTATCGTCCAAAGGATAAAGCCGTCGGAGGAAGAGTTTGTATCGTTCCGGCGTATTATGATAGATTTGATTGGAGGCATTTTTATTTTTACCGCTTATTTTTTCCAGAAGGGACATCGGGTCGTAAGAAGGAATATGGAAAATCCGGTGGTGGCAGCTTTCTGCTAACAGACCGTTATCGTAATAGTTATACACAATATTGCCGACTGTAAGAACATCAATCAGGTTACCATTTTGGCTAAGGTATTTCACATTCTTTATGTTGCGTAAAGAAGCCGGTCCTGCCAAGGGAGGGTAAAAATAACTGATAAAAAGAATGTTCATTTGCGGATAAGTCCGTTAACTAATTTAAACAGTTCCGGCTCAAGGGCTTCCCAATTATATTTACTTTCAGTTAATTTAAGGCATTTTTCGCTCATCGCCTTATATTCATTTTCATTTAAAGCCAGCATTTTAGCACAGGCATCAGCTAATGCTTTAGCTTGATATGGGGCACAAATACCTAATCCGTTTTTTTCTATCAGTGCTTTCAGCAAAGGGGTTTTGATGGTAATAACTGGAAGTCCTGCAGCCAGATATTCCAATACCTTAAGCGGAGTAGAAAGACGCAAACGCTTATTTTTAGGATTAAAAAACCACAGCCCGAACCGACAGCGTTTTAGCAAAAGGCCTATTTTTTCTGCCGGAATCCAGCTTTGATAATAAATAATCGCATTCAAATTATATTCATTGATGCTTTGATTGAAGCGTTTTTCGGTTTCCTGCTTAAAGAATTTACCCAAAATTAGCACTTTCAAAAAAGGGAAATTACTTTTCAGCAGGGAAATCATCTTTAAAATTTTAAAGATGCCACGCTCTTCGGTTAAGCCACCAATATAGATAAAATCAAAGTTCATCTGACATAGCTGTTCCAGAGAACCGGGTATATTGCATTCATAATCCCAAACATTTTTCACCGGATAATTCGGCAGCACTAAAAATGGCTTGCTTTTATTTCCTCTCTGCAATTGTTTTTGCATCTCCAAATTTACCGTGAAGACGGCATCGGCAATTTTCATTAACCGCTTTAAGCCGCATTGATATATTAAACAGGCAGGAAAACGCAAAAACCGGGGAAATCTTTCACTGAAAGAAATGGCAAAGAATTCATGGACATCAAAAATAACCTTAAAATGCAGCTTTTTTTTCATCGCCCAGGCAATTAGCAAAGTTAACGGCTCCACACATATAAGCAGCTCCGGCTGCAGTTCCTTTATTTTTTTGCCTAAATGCCAGATAGCATACCAGCGAGAAGAAACATCCACCACCATTTGATAGGGATTGTGAGTGTTATTTACTACTCCATTAGTAGTAATTATATATGTTTCATACTTTTTGGCTAAACTTATGCCCAGTTTATAATATAAACGCACATCATTTGTTGGATGAGCGTTAGAAACAATGCATATCTTCATTATCGGAGTTGCCTCTTCATTTATCCATTTTTTTTAACATTCTTATGCGCTGTTTTTATGTCAAGGGGAAATGCGAATTTTGCTCTTTTCATTATTAAAAACAGGGCAACAATAATGAACGATGAGGACACCGTCCTTCCGGAAGAAAAAAAAGGTGTCTCAGCGAGCTCCGACTACACAAAATTGTAACCGGAAGTAGGTTTTGACTTACTGTCAAAACCTGGCTCGGTTTACATCGTGAAATTTACGAGGGGTTTACGCCTCCATCGCGATCATTATGTTGCCTTTTGGGCTCGGGCAAAGGGCAAAGAGAATAGAGTTTATACTACCCTGTTTTAAAAAATAGGGTGATAGAAAAAAAAGCGGGTTTTATCTTGACAGTTTTTTATAAACCGGAATTAGCATATAGCTTGAATCTCAGAAACAAAAACATAAGTGACGGAAAAGTGATAAATATATAGGAGGAGTTCTTCTATGGCGAGTGAAATTAAACCCTTCGTTCCTGATTCTTATCGGAAAATAGATAAAAGTGCCCTTGTCTTCAATCCGGAGCAAGGCAAAATCTATCATTATACGAGGTATAGAATAGAAGTTATACGCCTTGCAAAACCCTATCCTGCAGCATATTCTAAGATCTTGAAGAATAATAATTGGCAGTGCGATATGCCCTATAAACCCTTTCCTTTTCTATTTACGCCTCCCAATCTTCGGAATTTGGAAAGCCCGGTTTACGCCATTCGGAAAAATGCTTTGCACAAAGCGACTATCTATAAAAACATTGTTGCTTATGTAGGCAAAGAGCAAGTGGATTTATTGAACCGTTTTCCCGATCGTTATTGGTTTCTCTATTGCCTGTTAATTAGAGGAGGGAATTATGCTTTTGAACTGATGCAATCCAATCCTGCCTTGGGTTATTTACTTGGTGCTCACGCTATTTTTCATCCCTTAAAAAGCAAGAAATATTGGCAATCGGCAATGCGACTGGTGAAAATTAAACGCAAAGACATCCTTGCCTATTTTGGTTTTCCTGCTTGCGAAACAATGGTTAAGACCTTTGCCAAAATAAAGCCGCAAAAGCTAAACACTAATCTCTATTTTATTCTTAGAACTTCTTTACAAAACAATCCTGCCTTGCTTAGGCAACTCTCTTTTTTTCCGGTGCACAATGCTTACAGCATAGTTCTTGTCTGCCGAAGAGAGGAAAAAATGATTAGCTATAATTGTATTGCGGAAATCGCTACAATGAACGAAGAAGAAGTCGTGGATATCAGTCGTCTGATTAATGATATTAACCGAATGTATGCTATTTGTGAAACAAATGGGATACCGATTAAAAAACCGAACTTGAAAAATATAACAGAGATAAAAACCGTTCACGATGAGTTGGTAAATCAGATAATTAAGCTGAAACAGATAAATCACACCCAATTTCCTGCCGGAATAGCTAAAGATATTAAGTGTGATACCCTTTGGATTGAACATATTCACAATTCCGTGGAACTCTATATAGAAGGTGAGGAAATGCACCATTGCATATATTCTTATCTTTATGATATTAGCGATAGTTTCTCTTACGCGGCTAAAATGCTTTATCCTGAACGCCTTACAATTCTTTATCGTAGAACCCGATTTGGCTTGGAGTTAGTTGATGCCCGGGGAAAATTTAATGCGCTTCCCGCCAATGAAAGCTTTTACCTGATTAATCTTTGGCTGCAAGGTAATTTTGCTGAACAGACGGCTTTGCCGGAGGAAAAATCACTTTCCTCTTAAGGAAATTTGATTTGACAAAATAAAGCTTAATAAGAATGTGCTTTATTAAGTTAAAATCAATACCCGCAATAAAAAACAGGATAGAGAAAACACAAAAATAAAGTTAAGAAATAGAGAGGATAACTGATGCAATCCACAAAAGATGCAATCCAGGGCTTACTGGAAAAAGAAGAAAAAATACTTCAAATGGGTGGTGAAAAAGCCATTGCCAAACAAAAACAGGGGGGTAAATTAACAGCCCGGGAACGGCTGGGACTTCTTTTTGATGAAGGCACTTTTCGGGAATTGGATATGTTCGTTTCGCACCGCTGTGATAATTTTGGTATGGAAAAAATAGAAATCCCTTCCGATGGCGTTATTACAGGTCATGGTTTAGTAGATGGTCGTCCTGTTTTTGCTTTCAGTCAGGATTTTACTTCCCGAGGTGGTTCTTTGGGAGAAATGCATGCTGCCAAAATCTGCAAAATTATGGATATGGCTTTAAAAAGCGGAGTTCCTGTAGTGGGCATTCAAGATTCAGGTGGGGCAAGAATTCAGGAAGGAGTTGATGCTTTAAAAGGTTATGGAGACATCTTTTTCCGAAATTCCCGTGCCAGTGGAGTTATCCCTCAAATAACTGCAATTATGGGTCCCTGTGCTGGTGGAGCTGTTTATTCTCCAGCAATGACGGATTTTGTTTTTATGGTAAAAAACACCAGTTTTATGTTTATTACCGGTCCCGATGTAATTCGTGCCGTAACAGGCGAAGATACAAATCAAGAAGAATTGGGTGGGGCAATGGCTCATAACAGCAAAAGCGGCAATGCCCATTTTGCCTGTGAAAACGATGCCGATGCCATTGAACAGATAAAAGTTCTGCTCTCCTATCTGCCTTCCAATAATATGGAAGAACCACCAAGAGTTCAGAACCTTGATGACCCGTGGCGGGTATGTTCAGAATTGGATTCCATAATTCCTGATGACCCAAAGATGGGTTATGATATGCGGGATGTTATTCATAGCGTTGTAGATAACGGTATCTTTTTTGAGCCCCATTATTATTATGCCCAAAATGTGATTATTGGTTTTGCGCGCTTAAATGGAAGGGTAATTGGTATCATAGCCAGTCAGCCAGCTGTTTTAGCAGGGTGTTTAGATATTGATGCTTCCGATAAGGCAACGCGTTTTGTGCGTTTTTGCGATGCTTTTAATATTCCCTTGGTAACTTTTGTAGATGTGCCAGGATACCTTCCCGGAACTCATCAGGAGTGGAATGGAATTATTCGTCATGGAGCAAAACTTTTATGGTGTTATTCTGAGGCAACAGTTCCCAAATTGACAGTCGTTACGCGCAAGGATTATGGAGGCAGCTATATAGCTATGAGTAGCAAACATTTAGGAGCGGATATGGTTTTTGCCTGGCCTATGGCAGAAATAGCTGTTATGGGTGCACAAGGCGCTGCTAATATTATTTTCCGCAAGGAGATTAACTCTGCAGAAAATCCTGAAGCAAAACGGCAGGAAATGATTCAGATTTATGAAGCGCAATTTAATAATCCTTATGTAGCAGCTGAACGAGGTTATGTGGATGCTGTTATCGTCCCTTCGCAAACCCGTAAACGCTTAATTGACGCTCTGGAAATACTTTGCACCAAGAGTGAAAGTTTGCCCCCGAAAAAACATGGGAACATTCCTCTATAATAGAAAAGGGAATTGAACGATGAAAGACAATAAAGAAATTGCCGCTATCGGAGCTGTGATAGCCCTCATTCAAAGTGAAGAAACAGCTATAACTTTTAAGGAACCGCAAAGAGGAATTCCCTCTCAACCCTATACTGCTTACGGTAGAGCATTAACAATGCAATATCGCGATTTAACGCAAAGAAGAATAATTAAAAGAAACAGATAAAAGGAGACATAAATGGATAAACATAGTTGCGTAGAAATGACTACTATGCATTATGAACCGAACCGACCCAAAGCGGAAAATCCTGTTAAAGTTCAGGATTTAACTTTTCGGGATGGGCATCAGTCACTTTTTGCCACCAGAGGCAGAACCGAAGATATGCTAAATGTGGCAGAACTGATGGACCAGGTTGGCTTTTACTCTATGGAGGTTTGGGGCGGAGCAACTTTTGACACTATGCATCGTTACTTGGGAGAAGACCCCTGGGAAAGAATTAGAGTGCTGAAAAAACATATTACCAAAACCCCGTTTTCAATGTTATTAAGAGGACAAAATCTGGTTGGTTATCAAAATTATGCGGATGATGTTGTAGAAGCATTTGTCCAGCGCTGTTGCGATAACGGCATTGATATATTTCGGGTGTTTGATGCTTTGAATGACTTTCGCAATTTTATAACCGCAGTTAAAATCATCAAGAAAAACAAGAAAGCATTTGAAGGCGCAATCTGTTTTTCTTTAACCGAACAAAGAATGGGTGGCGATATTTATAATATTGAGTATTATGTAAGTAAAGCCAAACAACTGGAAGAGCTTGGTGCTGATACAATTTGCATTAAAGATATGGCAGGCATAGTTGCTCCTTATGATGCTTACGAACTTATTAAGGCACTGAAGGAAAATGTGAAAGTTCCTGTTCATCTGCACACCCATTTCACTTCCGGGATGGGGGACTTGGCTTTGTTAAAAGCTATTGAAGCAGGAGTTGATATTATAGATACTTGTGTAGCACCCTATGCTTATAGAACTTCTCATCCGGCTATTGAACCCCTGGTAATTTCTCTTTTGGGAACCAATCGGGATACCGGTTTTGACATCAAACTTTTAAACAAAATCGGCAAAGCAATGGAGAAAGATATTCCTAAGTATATGGAATTTGCTGATACTACCAAATTCTCCATAATTGATACCGATGTAATAATTCATCAGACCCCGGGCGGAATGCTTTCCAACCTGGTAAATCAATTACGCCAAATGGATGCTTTGGATAAGCTGGACGATGTGTTTAAGGAAATTCCTAAGGTGAGAAAAGACCTGGGTCAAATTCCTTTAGTTACTCCTACCAGTCAGATTGTTGGTATTCAGGCAGTTAATAATGCCTTGTTTGATAAATATGAAGGTGAATATTCCCGGATTACGGAACAGGTGAAAGACCTTTGTTATGGTCTTTATGGAAAAACTACTTTACCCATCAATCCGGAAGTACAGAAAAAAGCATTGAAAGGTTATCCTAAAGGCGAAACACCAATAACCTGTCGTCCCGGAGATGTAATTCCTCCTGCTATGGAACAAGTTCATAAAGAATGCGAGGGCTTGGCTAAAAGCATTGATGATGAGCTGATTGTTGCCCTCTATAACCTCACCGGCAAAAAGTTCTTAAGAATTAAATATGGCTTGGAACCAATGCCGGAAGATATGAAGCCCAAAACCCTGGAGGATATTAAAAAAGAAGAAGAACTGATTGCTAAAGCCAAAGCAGGTAAACTGATAGAAAAAACGGAACCGCAGGATAAACCTAAAGACCTACGTCAGTTTGATGTTTTTGTGGATAATACTTATTACCTGGTAGAGGTCTCTGAAAAAGGAGCAACCCCCAAAATTATCAGTTCGCATCCTGCACCCCAAACTTCAGACCCGGTAACAAAACCGGCTAATAATTCAGGTTCCCCGGTTAAGCCATCCAATCCTGCTCCTGCACCAAAACCTGCTCCCGTAGTTAATTCTGAAGGCGGAACCAAAATAACTGCCCCGATGCCGGGAATGTTTATCAGATATGAAAAAAAACCTGGTGATTCTGTTAAACAGGGAGATACAGTCCTCGTTTTGGAAGCAATGAAAATGTATAATAATATCCCTTCTCCGGTTGATGGAGTGCTTGTGGAAGCACCTTTTAACGGAGGAGCTAATGTTGCCAAAGGGGATGTGTTAGCAGTTGTCAAGTGAACGGTGAACGGTGAACGGTGAACAGTGAACGGTGAAGGGTGAACGGTGAAGGGTGAACGGTGAAGGGTGAACGGTGAAAAGTGAAGGGTGAAGGGTGAACAGTTATGTGTAATTATAAAAATATGCAGGTTTGGAAAGTGAGGATGTTACTCTGTGCGGATATTCATCAACGGACACAAGAATTTTCCGGGTTGGGACAGTATGAACTTACTGCCCATCTCAGAAGAACAGCTCTTTCCATACATTGCCCCTTAGTAAGGAGGTAAAATGCAAGTAAAAAGTCAAATAATGGACAAAGACCAAATGGAGCGTTCCCTGCAAAGAATGGCTCACGAAATTATTGAACAGAATCGCGGGTTGGAAAAAATCCGTCTGGTGGGTATTCGTTCGCGGGGAGTTCCTTTGGCAGAACGTCTTTCCAGTTATTTAAAGCTTATATCCAATCAGGAAGTTCCGGTTGGCATTTTGGATATAACTTTATATCGGGATGATCTTTCTACGATTAGTCATCAGCCGGTTATTAAGGGCTCGGCAATTGATTTTGAGATTGAAAATGCAGTTGTTGTTCTTGTGGATGATGTTCTTTACACAGGAAGGACGGTTCGTGCCGCCATTGATGCTTTAATGGATTTTGGCAGACCGAAACACATTCAGCTGGCTGTTTTAATTGATCGGGGTCATCGGGAACTGCCTATTAAAGCGGATTATGTAGGCAAAAATGTGCCCACTTCCAAAGAGGAAATAATTAAGGTCTCTCTGGAAGAAATTGATGGTGAAGATAGTGTTAAAATCGTTTTGGTATAAATATCAGGAACGCTATCAAGAAATAAAATCAGTGCTTTGTGTAGGGCTGGACCCTGAACTTGGGCAGCTTCCGGAAAGCGCAAAAAAAACCGCCAATCCGATTTGGGAATTTAATCAAGCCATTATTGAATCAACTGCTGAATTTGCTTGTGCTTATAAGCCCAATTTGGCATTTTATCTGGCAGATGGAATGCGCGGTTTGGATGCCCTTTATAAAACGGTGGAATTCATTCCGGAAAATATTCCTGTGATTTTGGATGCGAAAATTGGGGATATTGGCAATACTATGACTGCCTATCTATCTGCTTTTTTTGCTGACCTCAAAGTGGATGCCATCACCTTAAATCCTCTTATGGGAAGCGATGTTATGCAGCCGATTCAAGAAAGAAATGCTTTTGCTTTTGTTTTATGTTTAACTTCCAATCCTTCAGCCGCCGATTTTCTGAAAGAGGGTATGGCAGAAAAAATAGCTGACTGGTTGCAGAATTATCCAAAGGAGAATTTCGGAGCCGTGATAGGTGCAACTTATAGTGCAAATTTAAAAGCAATGAGAAACTTACTACGAAACAGAATATTGCTAATTCCCGGAATTGGAGCTCAGGGTGGAGACCTGAAAACAGTTTTACAAGAGGCAAAAGATAGTTTGGCAACACCCAATATTTTGGTCAATAGCTCAAGAGGCATCATTTTTGCTTCCCGGGGAAATGATTTTGCCTCTGCTGCCGGGAAAGAAGCAAGAAGATTAACCCTGGAAATGAAGGATGCTTTAAGCAAGGAGTAGTTGCTAAAAAAATAGAACTCAGATAACTGGACAACTTGGATTAGCAGAATTGATGAAATAAGTAATATTACAGTTAAGCTACTTCTTAATCCGTAACATCCCTGTTGCATATCTCTGTTGTCTAATTTGCTTTTTCTTGTTTTTCGCTTATTTTTTATATGGAGCTTACAAGGAGTTTGGTTTACTTTTTTTTTTACTCTTTTTAAGGAAAGAGGAGGCGAAAATGAAGAATATTTTTATCTTTGCCCTACTGATTTGCGCAATATCATGTTCTGCCTTTCAAGTTGATGCCTTCGGACCTGTGGCAGAGGACTTTTCTTGCGCCAATTTAGATCAAATGCCCGCGAGTTTTGGAATTCTGATAAATAATCAGAAAAAACTTTGCCTTTGGGAAAATGGGGTCTGGAATAGTTATTCCTATTTTGATTCAGGTTTAACTATTAGAGGCACTTATATGCTGAATGCGGATACGATGCTGGTTGCTATGGGAGATTTAACTTTCAGCGATGGCATTTATAACTTTGATGTTAACACGCATAACTGGCAACTGAATGAATGGTTTATAATGCCTAATTTTGTAAAGTTCAATCCTAATAACCAAGTGTATTATGTAGGTGAAAGGGATGGTCTATATCGTTCAGCGGATGGACATAACTGGACCAGGATAACCTCCTTGGGCTCAAATGTATGCAATTCTATTGCCTGGTATGAAAGTAATATCATAACTAATATTGGTCAAATGGTTTATTATTCCAATGATAACGGACTTAACTGGCAGCAATCCTCCATTAGTAATCTGCGTGGTTTCAGGTTTAGTGATAATGGAGCTCTTTATGCCATTATGGATGTAACAAGTGATTCGGATGGACTTTGGCTTTCTAATGATTTTGGTGCGAATTGGACAAATATACACTATACTTCTGCTCTTTCTTGCATCGGTCCTGTTTACAATGGTAATGTAACCTTTGGCTGGGGAGAAAGTAATGCAGAAAGCAGCTTTGTAGGTATGTTGAATTCTTCAGGGGAGATAACCTATTTTAATCATCCTCTACTTAATGCCCCGGTTAAACAGATGGATATCTTTCCCTATATCAATACCCCTTCTTTTTATGTTTTGAATTCCGGGGGTTGTTTCTTTGTAACCGGTTTTTTGGTAGGAAATGAAGACCCGGTTAGTCCTGAAATTCCACCCGCAAAAATATCCGCATTTCCCAATCCGGCAATATCTTATGCCGATATTTATTTAACTAAAACCGGCTCTGAACCCTGTGCACTGAATATCTATAACCTCAAAGGTCAGAAAGTGAGAGATTTGAAGGTTACAAAAACATTAAATGAACAAACCCTATCCTGGGATTTGAAAGATAATCACGGTTTTCCCGTATCTGCCGGAATGTATCTTCTCGTTTTGCAGGATACAAAAGGAAACTGCCTGGCAAAAACAAAATTAGCTGTAGTCAAATAAACGGTGTGGGTTTTGGCTTACAATTTTCACCCGCCTTCAATGTAGCCACACCCCAAACTTATAGTTCACTTACAACCGCTCTTTAGCTGATCTGCAAACCTGAAAATTGTGAGGTAAAACAAATAATACTCTCTGGTTTCTTTATTCTTTTTCTGTCACCAGATATTTGTTTAGCAGTTCCTGTTTTTTGGCGATTTGCGGCGGATGAGATTCCCGTATCGTTCCCATATCGCGATACGAGAACGATACGGGAGTCATATCGGAAGGTTATTGAGAAAAAACGGGAATTTATTTGGTGTTCAGAAACCTGGCAAACACTTTTTCAGACCCGTTGAATTCAGAAAAAGGATTTGACAGATATCCACTTAAAGCGGATTGTGCTTAAAACTATCCTGCGAATGATTGCAAACAAAGGAGAACTAATGCCGGGAATAAATTGCCTGATAAACCCTAAAGGCATAACACAGCAGACCCAAAAGACGGTGGATGATTACCTGCAAAGCTTTGGGGACACTTTTCCACATCTGAAATTAGTATCCCTTTTACCTTGCAGAGAAGTGCTGATAACAATTTCGCAGCATAAGGGCTATCAGGTTCGGACAGAAGAATTTCAGGGCTGGCAAATTTTTCACGAATTACAGGAGAACTCCTTTTTAACACCCGCTTTTAAAGATATTTTAGAACAACTACAAAATCCTGAAACTGCGTTACCTGCTTTACAAGATAGCTGGAAAACAAACCTCAACCAAATTAATAGCGGTTTTTTCCTGCTTGCCGTAAACCCTGTTTTACACAAAATAATCTTTGCCAATGATGCTTTAGCCCGTCTTCCGGTTTACTACACAAAACAAAATGAAGGTTTTATTTTGGGTAGAGATATTTCTTTTGTGAAGGCAATCAGCAATCAGTTGGCTTTGAATCCGCTATTTCTGGCTTTGTATCTTTCCCTGGCTTATGTTCCCGGACGAGGCAGTTTTTATAATGAAATAGAGACAATAGCAGGTGGAACTTTAGGGATATATGATTGGCTAAGTGACAATTTACAAATAAGTTCCCAGCCGGAATTGAGGTTTGTAGAGCCCAACTATGGTATTTCAGCCAAAAAATGGCTGGCAGAACTTGAGGAAACATTTACAACTATATGTAATTCTTACTCTTCAAAATTGCCCGAGATAATATCTTTAAGCGGGGGAATGGATTCGCGATGTGTGGCTGGAGCGCTTAAAAGAAATAATCTTGATTTTGCTGCTATTTCCTTTCTGGATGCTGATCATACAGCGAAAGACGATGTTTTAGTTGCTATGCAAACAGCAAAATTATTGGAAAATCCCCATCAGATTTTACGGCTTTCTCCCTGTTCTCCTGAACATTATGAAAAGTTATTTTATCTGAAAGCGGGCATTAATTATCTATCTGTAACTATGTTTCTGCAATATCTGGAAATGACTTTGGCTCTGTATCCGGAATCTGCTTTATTTTTAACCGGTGATGGCGGCGATAAAGTAATGCGTTATCTTTTGCCCGATAAGCAATTAACTGACGAAAAACAGTGGCTGGATTATTGGTATAATAAGAATGCTGTTTTTTCTCCAAAGGTAGCTGCAGAACTATTTTGCATTCAACAGAAGGAGATGGAAGAATATCTCCTCAATCTTATAACCACCTATCCCACCATGGATTATAACTATAAATATGCTTATGCTCTTTTAGCTGAACGTTCTGCGCGTTGGGCTTTTGAAGGAGAAGACCGCAATCGCTATTACTTTCGTTCCGAAACCCCTTTTTTGGATTACAGGTTTTACCGGTTGGCAATGCAGATTCCGATGGGACAAAAGAAGGATAATCTTTTATATTATCGCTTTTTAGCCGAGCTTTCTCCGGAGCTGGCAAAATTAAAGTATGCTCATCATCAATGGTCTCCTGCCAAAATGCAAAATCCCTTCTACCGCTGTGTAGTAAATAAAACACGCAACTTCCGCATTCAATATAGAAAACCAAAAGCAGACATTAAGTTGCAACCGAAATTTGCGGAACAGGAATATTTAACAACCCAAATCCTGAAACAATGCCCCAATTCCCTTCTTCAGGATATTATGCCGGGGGCTAAAGATATTATTACAATAGAATACCTGCAAAAATTAACCCCAAATCAGCTCGGAACTCTATACACCTGCCTCCGGGTTATTACAGATAAGTGTAGTCGGAGCTCGCTGTAGCTTCGCAACTATAAATTCATTTTGCGGAGGAACAGCATCCTCCGACTACACTATAGACACGGACTTTTAGTTGGCAGGATGCTACCCTTCCAACTACGGATAAAGCAATTGGCAAGGTTCAGAAACCTTTATCCAATATGCTTTTCCCGGCTCTAAAACACTTAAAGTTCCCCCTGATGAGGGATTCCAAACAGAGGATAAATAACGCACTTCCTGTGTTTTAGATATAATAGAAGCAATGGCACCAGCAACAGGCAATGAATTATCCGGCAAATAGGGGACTAAATTCCAACCGGTATTTAAGGCAACAGGATAGTTTGCAGTATTCAGTAATTGACCCTGAACACTGAGATTTTGAGCAGAAGAATTATGCACCCAATAACCCTTGGCACTTTGTAGCGATGAAAGTGTATTAAAATATGCAGGCATTTCAGGGGCATAACTTTTTGCCGTATCTTTAATCTGCAGAAGGTTACTGCCAAAAACGGAGCTGAAATTATTCGTTCCCAAATTTACATTGAAACTGAGTAAATTCCATCCCGGGCTAAGAGTAATTTGTTGATAGTGAGGAAGTTCACCCATAATTACAGATAGCTGAGTTGCTGTGTTGGCATTAACAACTATTCCGTTAATGGTCTTATCGGGATAGCCACTGGCAGAAATGGTCAAACTATAAGTTCCCGGGCTTAAATACCGGTAAAAATCACCCTTTGAGGGATCGGTTATCACTGTAGAATAGCTGTTATCGTAATTATTAACAGTAATCGTAGCAGATAAAGGATTTCCGTAAGGGTCTTGCACAATTCCGTGAATTCCATACATTGCCTGTTCCAGATAGGAAATCATTGCTTCGTAGTTATAATTCCAATAGTTAGGCAAAGTAGAAGCAGACGGCATTTTAGTGTCGGATATTTCTATAGTTACTTCCCGGCAATGAGCAGAATAATTCATCCAGTCCTGTCTGCCACCTGTAATTACATACCAGTCCGCTCCATTAGATATACCGTTGGAAGAAACGCTGGTAAAATAGCCGGAAGGTCCATTAGCAATAGCATTATTGGCATAAACTAAGGAAGTAGAAATATACCAGTTCTCATCGGGATGAGCTGTATAAGTGTAATCCCAGGGATAATTTACAACCTCTGACCCCCCATGAAAATTAACGCTGTAAACAAAGTGATGATTATTTGCCAAATTCATCATCAAGGTTGCTTCCTGCTGTAAGGGTTGACCGCTGTATTGATTGCCGTTGGGATCAGGAAAATTGCGGTTTAAGTCATAACCGTTGTAATTATATCTTCTGGCTCCGGAAACAGTGCTGTTGCCTCCATAATATGTTCCATCAGGGTTGGTATTGGGGCAAATCCAAATTTCCAGATTATTAACTAAAGCGGTTAAACGCTGATCGGTTCCATAACTGCTTAAAAGGGTATCAATTAAACGCAGCATTAAAACAAAGCCCGTGGTCTCATCTCCATGAATTGTTGAGGAATACATAACTTCCGGTTCCGCTTCCTGAGTGCTTACATTATCAGAAATCCTGGCAAACAGGATGCTGCGTCCGTTAACTGTAGTTCCGGCATTAACGATTTGGCATAAATTGGGATAATTAGCAGCAAAGGAATTCATTGTGCTTACATAACTATCATAAGTAGGATAGCTATCCCAAAGTTTTACTTCTCTTACTTCCGAACTCATTATCGGTTCTGTTAGACATGCTGGAGAAGGCAGGAGTTGGGTTTTTAAGCCCAACTCCATAAAGTTGCTATATTCTTCATCGTTGGCATAAGCATAAACCCAATTACCGTGAATGTTATCAATAGAGATTATTTTGCTTATCTCAGGGAGAAGGGTTTTATTCACCAACTCAAAACGGAAGTAATACTGATTCCACTCTTTGGCTGATAACATAAATGCCAAAAGCAGAAGCAGAGCAATAAGGATGGTTTTTCTCATTTATTTGCCTTTACTGATTTCAATTTGCTCCGCTCTAACCTTGAAGAAACATTTTTGCTGCGTAACAGGAACTTCCCAAAATAAACTTGCCGTAGAATGAACCAGCTGATAAGTTCCGTAGGGCTCGCTGCAGGAATAAATACGATAGTTATTAGCATTCGGAACTGCATTCCAGGAAAGGCGATAACTGTTTTGATAGCTTAACAGATTAACCTGCGGAGGAGTAAGAACAATATTGGTAGTGCCATTCAGGGTAACAGGACTTTCCGCAGAACCATAAACATTACCTGTTTGCATAGTAAGGGTCTCCTGCACAGGATAAACAGTATCGTTGGCGGAAGAATAAATCTTGAATTGAACCATTTCTCCTTCGGCAGCAAGATTTACTAAGATGGTAGAATAGGTAGTTGCTCTATCAATTAACACAATTTCCCCGGTGCCTCTACATTCATTATTTACAAAAGCACCTACCAAATCATTCAGCTGAGCCGGAATTCCTTCAATAGACACTTGGGCATATACTGTAGAAGGATTTATGGGATAAACAACAGGTTGCCAATCAGGAACATTTACAGGATTAACTATCACCGTCACATTGTCATAAGCAGTCAGGTCTGTATCGCTAACTCCAAAAGTAATATTTTCACTACCTACCCAATTTTGGTCTGCAGTGAAAGTTACCTGGGTTCCGATAATACTAATTTGAAGATGAATATTTCCGCTCACCGAAAGGGTTAAAGGATCGTTATCGGCATCGCTGATGTAGGAAGCAAAATTCACATTCAAAGTGCCGTTTTTATCAAAACTGAAGCTCTCCGGCAGATTTATCTGTGGAGAGTGATTACCGGAAGAAACATTCATCGTTACAGGAATGGTTTTTAATGGATGAACGGGATCGTTACTTTGAATAGTTAAAACTGCATTATAAACGCCTTCTGCCATTCCCGCAGCGGAAAAATGACCGTTAATTGTTTGATTACCACTGGCTGTAATAATTCCGCTATTTGGAGTTACAGTAAACCATTCTACAGGAAGAAGAGAACAGGCAAGCGAAATCTCACCGCTTAAAGTATGTGGCTCAGCACCATAAACATCGCCATTTATTGTATAGGGAAGAACAATTGGAGTAGTTAACAAAGCACCGATGGTTACATTTACAGTAGCAGTAGCTGATTCTGAACCCTGAATTAAACCATATCCATAATCAGTTTCACCAAACCAACTAATGGTAATACCTGTTCCGGTTGTTAGATCAGGAATTAAATCTCCACCACTACCGCCAACAAAATTAGTAGCGCTATTAACAGTTACTCCCGCAGGGAAAGTAACAATCACTTCTTTCAGCCATTCTGTATCGGTGCTGGCATTGGTTACGGTGAAAGTCCAGTTAACCGTTGTTCCGGGAGTATATTCCGTTGCGTTCAAAGTTAAAGTAGAGCCCTGAATGCTTTTACTGCCAGTTGTTTTTACAGGACTGATAACTTTATCTCTGCTATCAGTTTCGCTTACTGCAATAGAATAAGTTAATGCTTGTGAACCGGTATTACTGATAGTGAAATTCTGAGTGCTTTCCGCTCCGGTAGTTAAAGTTGCAGATAAGGCATTAGGATTTACTGATATAGTTGGAGGAATGTATCCACTACCTGTAACCGGTAAAGATAGATTGGATTGGGTTTGGCTGTTACTGGAAATTGTAACATTGCCGTTATAGCTGATTGCAGAAACAGGTGAGAAGCTTAAGATATAGTTTTTGCTTTGTCCTGCAGGAATAGAAAAGCTTAAAGTATTACGAATTTCTTTAGCAGCAGCAGAAACGGTATAACCGGTTGGAGTTGTTATAGAACCAGTTAGAGTGGACCCCCCGGTATTTATAATCGTGAAATTCTGGGTGGAAGTTGTTCCTGTTGCTACTGAACCAAAGGAAAAAGAAGCAGGATTTACAGATATTTGAGGGTTACCGGAGACGGCAGTTAAGAATAATTTTACATTAGGTCTATAAACGGAAGATGAACCACCGCTAAACACATTGGTTTGATCAGCAGAATCATTACGCGTAAATCTATAACCATTTGCTATAGAAGTATATTGCACTGTTCCTGTTGAACTGTAACTGCCTATCACACCATAAGCTGTATCAATTAAGATGTTATCCGTTCCATTCCATAAAAATGGCGTGCTTAAAGTCAGCATATTGTAACCGGTTGTGGAAACAGTATAGCTGGCATTAGTATAGACCGTAACCAAATTAGTATTATCAATCCAACTGCTAACATCTGTGGCTGTGGTATGTTTCATTCTTACCACAAAATTCGGCATTGTTTTACCTGGCAAACCAGTAACATTAAATCCCAGCTGAGAGATATATACAGAGCTAACTACCCCGGCGGCATTCAACTCAGCTTTTGTATAAACTGATTGGCCATGCAAGCTTTGATAATAAACATTGATTGGAGATGCTTCATTTGTTCCCGTGCTGGAAGTTCCGGTTCCAATAATTGCACCCGTCTCAAAAACATTGAAAGGTGTAGCTGTAACTGTTGCAGTAGAGCTTGATTCTCCAGTTGCATAAACAGCTTTAAGATAATAGCTGTAGGTTGTGCCATTCACTACTGCCGTATCTGTATAGGTTAGACCGGTAACCGTAGTTAGCAGTGCTGAATTTTTATATATTTTATAACCTGTTGGTTGACCTGAAACAGGTGCCTGCCAGCTAAGAATAACACTTCCATTTCCCGGAGCAGCGGTTAAGTTCTGAGGAGGGTATAAAATACTTGCATTAGGGAATATTTTTATTTGCATATTGGGCAAGCTGGTAGAACCGGTCAAACTTGTTGGAGCAGCCGAATCACTATGACTACAACGAACACGAGTTGTAGTTGCTGTAGTATAAGTCCAGTTAGGATAGCTGGTAGTATATGCCTGGTTACCCTTTACAATCAAAATTGCCAGATTGGAACCATTACAAGTAAATTGAGGGCTTAAATCAACAGACATCCATCCGCTGGTAGCATTATTAGTAAAGGTTCCACTATATACTTGAGTGTATCCTGTGGTAGAATATGTTCCATCGCTCAAAGAGGATTCAGTAGTATTTTTCATATAGATGGTTACTGCTTCAATAGGGTTAACATCACTACCATTGGCTTTATAAAAACCAAGGGACTTAATTGTTCCGGCATATTGAAGTTCTGAAGCCAGGTAAATTGCCTCAAAAGCTGAATAGTTATAATATCTATCCAGAGGATAGGTCTGCGTAGATGTTCCGGTTCCAATAGTAACAACAGTTGGAGCTCCAATTTCCAGATTTTGAGTTTTAGCAGCTGTATAGGCACCGGCTGTAGCACTAAAATTAAGTGCTGCTAAAGTTCCTTGACTCATTGAAGAGGCAGCACTGATACTAAAAGTAAGGTTAGCACTGCTTCCAGCGGTAATAGCGTTAAAACTGGCGGAACCATTATTGATAGTTATTCCAGTGGTAGTAGAGGTTAAAGAAGCTGACCCGGCAAGGGAATTAGCACCTCCGGAATTGTTTAAGGGAATGCTTAAAGTTGCTGTTTCCCCGGGATCAAGATTACCGTTATTATTTCCTGTCGGGTCACTGATAGTTATATTTCCGAAAGCAAGAGCAGGAGCAGCAAAAGTTTTAGTAAAATTATATTCCCAGGTATTAGTTCCGGAAGTGGTAGTAATTTTGAAGTTTGCCTGCAGCTGGTCTAAAATATTATTAGCCACAGTAAAACTGAAAGCATTATTTTTTACTAAAGTTCCCCCCGCAGCAATAGCAGCAAGGGTTTCCGTTCCGTCAGTGATTGTTATTCCGGCAGTTGAACAGGTTAAAGTAGCGGTAGCGGAACTGGAGGCAACTTGACCTAAATTTTTGAAAGTTACACTATAGTAACCGGTATCGTTATATTCAGGAATGTTGTTATTACTATCACTATAGGTTACACTGTCAACACTGATATAGATGGCATTCCCATATTTTTTTACCGGAACCTTATTTTCATTTGATGCTGGTCGATACGTTCTGCTAAGCTTAGTTTTCGTTTATACTGGATAATAAAGTTAATGCATACTGAAATGACTTCAGCTATTCTATAGTATATGAATTCTTTAGGTATAGATAAATCTTCTTTTTTGTAGTTTATTATTTTAGGGAATCCAACAGCGAATTTGGCAAGATACTTTTTAGACACATAGATGAAGAACAATGCTAAAGCCATGAAAGCATTAAGATTTTTCATACCTTGATAGCTACCCAATCTCATGGTTTCCCATTTCATACTTTGCTTCATTTGACGATGAACTTCTTCAATTGCCCAACGTTTTTTATAAACAACTATTGCTTTCGCAACCAGCTCCAAATCAAGCATATCCTGGCTTGCAAAATCACATAATAGATAAAAGTCGTTTCTTTTTTGAAAACCTTTTCTAAAGATCCGCGATACAACCAAACTAATCTCTACTGTATTTGATTTTTTACTGGGATGGTCATCGGTTCTGACATTAATTCTTCTGGTGGCGCAGTGAAATACTTCATTTGCTTTGAGCCCAGGCAATTCATACTTGAACTCCATTTCGTTTACGATTTTGTTGAAATTGATTTCTTCAAATCCTTCTTTAACAGCTCGATCACCCTTGCCACGAATGACAAAACGAATCCCATTGTTACTTAAAAACTCTATCAGCTTACGGTCATCAAATCCTCTATCAAACACATAAGTGCCTTTACCGTTAAAGGCCAACTCCATATCGATAATTGCATCTTGCATAATCTGTTTAGCTGAGTCATATTCCATATTAGGTGCAATCAAACGACTAAAAACTGGTAAGAGCATATATGAATCTTTGTTGGGAGTATAGGCCACAATGTTGACTAATAGATACCCATTGGTACTTTTACCTTCGCTACCATTATAAATCTTCTGCAAACCTTCCATCTTTTTTGCATAGGGTTTTTCAATGTCACTTTCATCAACGATGAAGATGGTTTCATCTGTAATATAGGGTTTTGCCAACTGTAACAGTGTTTTGCCAATGTGCTCAACATAGTCGTCGTCGCGCAAATTCCGATATAAACGCTCAGAAGAAGATTTGGTGGATACATTATCTTGGATAAATTTTGCGATATTATGTACAGAAGGTGATCCAGTTCCACACAATCCCATTAGCATATCTTTTATGAATTTTTGTTTGGGTTTAGAAAGTCCTTCTGCTGCTTTTTTACTGAAGCAAGATAATCTCCCTTGTACGAATTCGGTGGTTTCATTCTGTATTGCTATCATTGTGGTCTCCTTATGTTTAATTGATCCCATAATTGTGAGACCGCCATTTTTGTAAAGCTTTTTTTTTCAAATTATTATAATAGTTTTTTGTCCAAAAAAATGAGTTATCCACAGGGTAAATCCAGCGTTATTTAAACTATTTTTAAAATTTAGACACAAAGTTCATCTCACTCCCAAGAAAATGCTTCTATTAGAGTATTATGTGCTTTAAATGGCATAAAATTCTCGATTGCCAATTTTGTTTACGAAAATTTTTGAGGGAAAATCCATTTTCTCACTGAATAACAAAATTAATACTTTGGACATTTGCACCATATATCTAACTATGCGACAAGATGTTATGACTTATCCACATCGTTTTTTTGTGGGAATGCCTT
>Ga0116171_10000222_pt1 | contig 60224 bp, 56 predicted proteins | sample AD_JPNHW2_MetaG_FD_89798 | JGI IMG/M metagenome (GOLD analysis project Ga0116171, IMG submission 89798) | Active sludge microbial communities of municipal wastewater-treating anaerobic digesters from Japan - AD_JPNHW2_MetaG | ecosystem: Engineered > Bioreactor > Anaerobic > Digestate | place...
CTTTGTCTAGTAAAAACCTACTCTCTTTTTACCCGAGTTTTTCCTATCCAAAGTCCTTCTCTCTTGCACGCGCGAGGCGAGGAGCCTTCGGCTTCTCCGCGCACCATTTAATCTTTTCCTACTATTCTTGGGTTGCTTTTGTCTTTAGGCATCATTTCAACTTATTTCACACCTTTATGATCCTTCTAAATTTAGCCCCTGTAAAATTTCACTATTTTGCTGTATACTTATCGTGTTTAAAATCAATGCGGGATTTTATGGCCAAATTTAAAATATTATTTTTTATACTTCCATTTTTATCATGCGTGTCATTCGGGTCTTTCGCCGACGAAAAGCCCGAACGTGAATACGAATATCCCGAAACTGTCAGGATCGTATCGCTCGTAAACGACGCTGTAAAGTTCCTAGAAGCAAACGGCGAACTGGCCTTTTTTGAATTCAATAAAAAAGACTCCAAATGGTTCTCCGGCGACGTTTATATTGAAGTATTCGACATAAACGGAATAAGATACGTCGACCCTTCAGACCTCTCACGGATGGGACGCGATGAAAAAAGTCTGACTGACGCGATCGGTAAAAAATTCGTGCAATGGATAATAGCAGATCTTCAATCCCCGGGCAGAGATCACACCTGGGCACATTATATGTGGACAAAGCCCGGGGCAACCACCCCTTCATGGAAAAGTTCATATTTTAAAAAAGCATATACGCATTCTGGACGAATCTATATTGTCGGAACGGGGCTTTATGACATACGCACCGAAAAAGCCTTTATCCTTGATACACTAGACTTGGCTATAGCGGATTCAAAAACAAAAGGCACACAATGTTTCAATGATTTTAGGAACAAACAAAGCCGATTTTACTTCCGGGATGTATATATCTTCGTCATGTCGGAAGACGGCGTACACCTCGCGGATCCGATATTCACGAATATGGAAGGCCAAAACACGATCAATCTGAAAGATATCAAGGGTGATTTTTTCGTTCAAAAATTCATTAAAGAAGCACTTTACGATAAGTACACGTGGATCGAACATATTTACCCGTATCCCGACACCCGTGTCCCGACCAGGAAAAGATCCTGTGTGAAAAAGATCAATATAGACAATATTCCCTATATCATCGGATCCGGGCAATATTTACAATAGGTCCCGGTTTTATATTATATGATTTTATCTTATTCTTCTCCCGGCGCATCTTCGGCAAGAATCTCCTGTAATTTATCTTTATTTTGAAGAACAACATTTATCTCATCTTCCGTAACATAATTTTTAAACCCAAAAGCCTCGGGGGACATACCCTGCTCTTTAATAGCCGCCGCCGAAAGTCCGTATCCTATTTTACTGGCTATTATCGGAAATTCCTCAAACGTCAAGCCGTGAGTCTGTAAAAGAGCGTCAACTTCCGCCTTATATTTTAAAGCTACGGCCGCACCATTAGCAGGATTTGCGTTCTCCCCATACTTAAGCATAAGTGCCTTATATTCCGGATATACCTCTATAAACTTTTTAACATTAGACTCGTCAAGCTTTACAAGATCTCCTCCAAAAACATTTACCGCAAAAAAAATACTGAACAACATGACAATAACGGCTTTCATATCTCCTCCTTTTATCTGACATTACGCCCCTTTGGACAATCTGGCCTTAATATGATTCAAAAGGATATTTATATCCTGTAAAACAGGGGTATTCCCATTTTTCGCCACATATTCGCTGAACGCCAGAAAAGCGGAAAATGACAGTATATTTACAATGAGCCCCGTAAGCAGAATTTTCCTGTCATTTTTACTTAGAAAATAAATTATAACGGCGATCGACAAAAAACCGAATAAATGAGCCAAATGGCTAACCCTGTCGGTCTCACCGCCCAGAAAACCATGAATATCGGCATAAAAAAACATCCAGCCTTTAAGCATAAGCGGAAGCGGTATTATTGTCTCAAAGGTTATCAGAAAAGGGTCCGTCAGGATAGCACACGACATAAGCCCCATGACTGCCCCCGACGCACCGATTATCCCCACATTTTTATGCATAATAAACGTATATACGAACGTCGAGAAAAACATCGACAGGGCCAACGCCCCTATATAGATAAATAGGGTTTTAAAAAAACCGAACCGTTTTTCCGCAACACTGCCGAAGATCAAGATCCCGACCGCGTTAAATAAAAGATGGCTCATATCCTTATGTATAAAACCGGAAGTTATAACACAATACCACCGCCCTTTGGCGAAAACATTTTCCGGGGTAAGTATGAATTGCTGAATAAGTTTCGGATCAGCCACATGGTTCTTGAAATAAAAAAACACGAATATATTTGCCGCGATCACAAGTATTGGGAACAGCATATTGTTGATCGTGAATGTAGGAGTTTTTTTCTGCGATCCCATATTATCGTCCGCTCGACAAAAACGTCACTCAAAAAACATGCGGCATTATCAGACGATCTTCGTCAAACAATGCCGCATTATATTTAAACTTCCTTACAACTATTAATCCAGATATCTTTTCAGTTTCGACCAAGTTTTCTTCCCGACAACACCGTCAGCCGTAAGCCCGTTGGCTTCCTGAAAATCCTTTACGGCTTTTTTGGTCATCCGACCGATCTTTCCATCAACCGAACCAGAATAGTACCCGGCCTTCTTAAGAGCCTTCTGGATATTTTTCGGTGATATTTTAGCCGATCCAGAGGAAGCTTCGTCATAGCTATCCGACGAAACATTAACATCCTTGACCCTGCTCATTTCTTCGCTGGAGATATCCTCATTTCCCTTGACCTCGCGTATCTGCTGATCTTTCTGGTCAATCTTTTTCTCAAGTTCGGTCACGCGACCATCCAGTTGCTGAAGCGTCACGTTACCCTTTCTGGTGGAAGTAGTCGCACAACCCACAAGCCCTACAGCCAGTACCGCGATAATAATCAGTCTGTACCACATATTTTTTTCCTTCTTTTCTATTAGGATACATAATTTCAGAGCCGCCAACTTAGCACACCCTGAATATTATATTTTTAAATCCAACTTCATGTTATTCCTAACATAACGTGCAAATAATTATACATACCTCAGAGCCGGATAGCAAGAGATTTTATAGGTTCTATCCTAATAAAAGGACACTGGGGGCTTTAGTTCATGGCGTAAAAAACCGCCGGTTATTCGAGTATTTTCTCGCCACGCAAAATAAACGGCAAGATCTGAGTATCTATTCTTATCCCGCCGTCATGCTCTATCCTTATCGTATATAGCGTACCTGGAATAAATTTTGTACCTGGCGCCTCTATCTGCGCGTTCTTTATTCCCATCGCGTCGGATTCTTTTTGATCAAGTGCGTAAACCCATAATTTTTTCCAGAGATCCTCCTCAAATGGACTGATGATCTTATCCGTGCGGTAACCGTCCGGCACTTCGTATAATTTCGTTATCTCGTATTCCTGTGTGTTCCTGCCATCAAGAACGAACGCTTTCCAGAATAAATAAGCGCTCTTCCCTTTCATGCTATCTCCGGACTCGACGTGTATATCCTTAAAACGAATAACCAGCGACTGGAATTGTATGACATTACCGGAAAAAGTAAAATACTTGGGGGCGATGGGCTTACCATTGACGTCATATTCGAGGAATTTTATAGTGGTTGTTGTCTTTTTTATCGCCGGATCGTATTTGGCCGCAGTGACAAGCACTTCAGCGATGCGTGAGTCAGCCTCAAGGCGGGTTATTATTTTTTTAAGTATCCCGTTTTCATAGAAACGCTGAGCCATCACCCGGGCGAAGAACACCGCGGCAATAACCGACAAAAAAATAATTAAGACCTTAACCGTATTTTTAGGGAACATATCAAATAGAAGTTTACCATTAAAAAACTATATTACAACAAGCTCACTCTATCCTGCCCGATACATAATAACGTTGGCTTTTTCAAGTGTAACTAAACCTTCTTTCACCATTTCATTAACATATGGAATAAAATCATTGATTTTTTGTTCCCCATCAACTATTTCCACAATCATCGGTAGATCCGTCGATATGTCCAACAACTTGGCCATATGCATATGGCTTTTACACCCAAAACCCATTATCCCCCTTATTACTGTCGCTCCTGCCATACCTTTTTCTTTGGCAAGACGCACAATAGCCTGATACAATGGCTGTCCTTTATATTTATCCGCTTCACCAACAAATATTCGTAATAGCTTCCCTTCCGACGGTATCTGCATATTGCCTCCTTTTTATATAAGTTTACCTAAGACAGCACCTATTCTGAAAACAATAAAACCGACAGTCACACTGCTTATTATGTTCAAAAAGGCCTTTACTGATTCTCCCTCCCGCAAAAGTCCTGAAGTCTCAAAAATAAAACTTGAAAATGTGGTAAATGCCCCGCAGAAACCCACCATCAAAAGAAGTCTAAGGTTACTATCAAACAAGATTTTATTGTCGGCAAACGCGGCAATAAACCCAATAATAAAACACCCTATAATATTAACCACAAACGTGCCGTACGGAAATCCAACCCCTACAACAGAGTGGATATATGTGGAAAGAAAGTATCTGGCAAACGTGCCAATAGTTCCTCCGATAAAAAGACTCATTATTTTTCCCATTTTACCTCCTAAAATAAAAAAACCTCTACCCAATTGGTAGAGGTCATCAGCCCTTTAGGGCAGTTCGCTTACAACAAGCCGGAGGACTTCATCTCCGTTACGCCTACAAACATCAAAATATAATATTGTATCTCTTCCAAATATTATGCTGAAAAACTTGGACAGCGAGCCGAAGGCGAGCTGCCCAAGGCTCACAGCTGAAACTGACGAGGTTTTTCGGGAAAATTCATTTTCACGAAAAACCGAGGAAGTTTTCAGGTTCGAAGGCATCGCCTTCGAACCCATAAAAATCCCACGTCACATTTCTGTCAAAGATTTTTTGGCTGAAAAACTTGGACACCGAGCGCGCCACGCGCGCGAGGAGCCCAAGGCTCCCAGGTGCAAACGAGGAGATCTTTTTAAAGAATTCATTCTTTCAAAAAATCGACGAGTTTGCACAGAAAAGGGCGAAGCCCTTTTCACCAAAATACCATTTTGATCTCTGTCAAATATTTTGGCTGGAAAACTTGGACGACGAGCGCGCCACGCGCGCGAGAAGCCCAAGACTCCCAGCTGAAACTGACGAGGTTTTTCGGGAAAATTCATTTTCACGAAAAACCGAGGAAGTTTCAGGTTCGAAGGCATCGCCTTCGAACCCATAAAAATCCCACGTCACATTTCTGTCAAAGATTTTTATGGCTGGGAGACTTGGATTCGAACCAAGAACGGATGATCCAGAGTCATCAGTGTTACCGTTACACCATCTCCCAGCGAAATATACCTGATTATCAAAAATCGAGCGTTTTTATTATACTACAAGGTCCCATTTTGAAAAGTATTTTTTCGTTATATTACATATTACTAAAAAAACGTGGGGCGCCCCTACACGCCCCACGACTTGAACTAGACCAGAAGGCAACGCACCATCCGGCTCCGATATCAGTTAAAATACCAACTTCATATTATTTGCATCCCCGTCAGCGACATTACAGGCATATGTCTTAGAAACTCCGTTAACCGTAACGGTCACTTCATATGTCCCAGTAAAGCCCCTGAATGCATACTGCCCGGCCGAATTTGTCACTGCGTTATCAATATTAGTCCGCCATTGATTCAATATCAGATCCTTAAGCACGGTATAAGATGCTTTCGCAGTGAGATCCTCATTAAGCAACCCTCCGTACGGACACCATGTTGAACTCGCGTTGTCAATGATATCCCAATAAGTTATACCGGCGATCGCCGAGCTCGCGAACATAACCTTATAAAAATCCGCTATATATTTTGCCTGCATTTCGTTTGTCCAGGTACCGCGCCATGTCGCACCTTGAACCGCCTCTCCCGTAGTTTCCGCTTCAAACTCTGTTAAATACAACGACTTCCCTAGTGCGGCATATTTTTCAAGGACTGTTTCAAGCTGAGAAAGCCGGAATGCAGTATTGGTCAAATGATGCGCCTGTAATCCTATTGAGTCAAAACTGACGCCATCATTTATCGCATCTTCATATCCTTCATATACTTCTTCGGCTCCATCCTCAAAACAGCTATAATCATTGATAATCAAGTTGGCGTCCGGATTTGCCTCTTTAGCTATCGCATAGACATCCTGGAGATCATATTCACCCGTATAGTGAAAAGGTTCATTTACAACCTCCCAATCATCAATTTCCACTGTCACGGATTTTTCGACCCAATTACCCTTCTTAAGCTCTTCCAGATCATAAGTTGTTACAGTCTTTTCTTTGTACGTTGAAACCAATTTACGGACATGTTCTTCTATCGCCGCGATTTGACCAGCCTCGGAAAGCGCCGATACCCATGACGGCAATCCTGGATCATCCTGGCCCCATAAAATAGTCGACGCTTTAATTTTCATTCCCATCTGCGTAGCAAGGCCTAAAAGCATTTCGAAATATTTATAATTCGCAGAATCACAATTAGGCACATCCGCTGTCGGCTCCAATTCTTCCCAAAAGCAGCCGATAGTCACATAGTTGAACAAACCTTCATATGTTAACAGCAGGTTAATGTTATATTGTAGGTCTTTACTCCCATCCAGCGCAAAATTCGCACCAAAGAGAAAATCACTGCTGGTCTGATTGATCGTAACCGTCGCTCCTTCAATCACATTACCCGATTCATCCACGACCGTAATAACCGCATCTGATTTCCTTGTAGCCTCGATAGTCGCTTCCGCTTCTTCGATTATTTCGGTCTCTCGCGCCGCTTCTGCCGCAATCCACGCCGCTTTATTACTTAAAACTGGAGTTGTCTGTCCAATAGTAGAAGTAGGATCTATTTTTATGCTGTTAACTAAAAGATTTCTATCGTTCCCTGTCGACGCATCATAGCCATCATTAATAAATTCAACTGCAATTTCATGCACACCCTCCGTCAATTCCACATTAACAGATATATTAGTAAATGAGGCCAAAGACACTGTTTGAACTACTGCCGATTTCACATAGATACCGTCCACTTTAACCAAAACCTCGGGGTATTCACCATATGCCGGGCTACCACTTGCAGTGACCGTAATACAATAATTCCCTGCTGATACCGCAAAATAGTCACCAACCTCTCCGGGGCCAGTCAAAGCATATCCTTCAAAACCCAATTGATATGCCGCGGATACCCAAAAACCTTGACCTTCAGTATATACACTTGGGCTCGATGGTATCCAAGATAGTGTCTCTGCCGGCACGGTTGATACAACAAGTGTCAAATCATTCAACTGATCTCTAGTCAAATCTTTGTAAAAAACCATCTTTCCACTGCCAACCTCCACAGATATTTTATAGGTACCACCAAAACCTCTAAACGAATATTGTCCGTTCTCATCAGTAATAGCTTGTTCGATTTTTGTTTTCCATTGATTGTTAATCAGATCTTTAAGATCCATGTATGTTTTTTTAACAGTCAGATCCGCGTTGATCAGCCCAGAATAAGGGATATATTGCACTTGTCCCGCCACATCTACCATGTCCCAATATGAAATACCCGCAATTGCAGGATGAGAAAACAGCAAAGTATAAAAATCCTTAACATACTGGGACCGTGTCGTTTCATCCCAATTGGTCCCTCTCCATACAGAACCTACGATTTCATTATTATTACTCGGCATCTCAAATTCTGTTATATACATAGTTTTCCCCAGCGATGCATATCTATCCAAGATTGAACTAAGTTCACTTAAATTATATGGGACATCGTACCCGGCCATCCCATCAATCAAATGGTGAGCCTGTATCCCGAGAATATCAAATTTAACACCAGCATCAACCAACTTCTTCAATGAGTCGTAACAGGGTAAATTTCCATCCACCAGAAAAATATAATCATTAAGCATAAGTTTTATGTTTGGGTTCCCTGTTTGGGCTCGTGCCTCATCCGCCCAATCATACATTTCCTTTATCACCGTTTCTTTTGTTGCATCTGGCCATAATTCGCTAAAACAATCTAAATAGTATGGTTCGCCCACAACTTCCCACGTATTGATGGAAACATCACATGTTGTCCATTCTCCAGTTACAATATTAATCGTACTTACCGTTTTATTTGAATACATCTTTATAATTTTCTGTATATATAATTTTAATGCCATTTTTTTCTGCTCATTAGAAAGTCCAGCCAACCAAGTCTGCGGCATAAAATCACTGTTCTCCCAGACCAGAGTCGCACCATTAATATCTGTTATTCCCTTTTGTGCTAATAATCCAAGCTGAAGATCTAAAGAAGCAATAGCATCCGTGGATAAACTGATATCTTGTACATTGCCATCTCCATCCAAAACAGCTTGCGGCGCCAGAAAGCTCCAAAATAACGGAACCGTAGCCTGATTGGATATAGCCGCTATTTCATCGATCAAGGCCAGGTTGTATTCTAAATTTTCCTCAAAAGTATCAAATTTTTCTATCCACATATAGTTTGTCCCAAATACGAAATCCGACTCTGTTTCTTCAATCGTCACCTGAGCCCCCTCTATGACATTTCCCGACTCGTCAACTATAGTCACGGTAGCGTCCGTTTTCGAAGCGACGATATTCTCTTCTGCCTCTGCAAGTACTTCTTCCTCCTTAGCAGACTCATATTCTTCCCACTCCGAATCTTCGCATAGGATCACAGGCATCGCCCCCGCCACCGTATTGTCTATGGAAATGTCTCCTATCGTAACACTCCGCCATAAATATTCGGACGCGCCTGACGGATCTGTCTGTTTTGCAGTGGCATTCACAAAATCAAGCCCAACAGAATGTATTCCTTCTGCAAGATTTAATGTTACCGTATACAGCCCTGGTTCTGAACTATTAACATTTGCTATCTCCACCCCAAGCCCATCAACACTCACCGAAATAAGAGGATATACTCCATCCAAAGCCACACCTTCGGCGCGAAAACTAACCTGATAAACACCATCGGCTAAAACTTTTATATATTGTTTCACATATCCAGACTGATTTGTATACCAGCCGACTTCACCGTTCTTCAAATACCCGTTAAAACCCAATGTGCTTATATCAGACTTAGTAGCGTTCCATTCCGAAAGCGCTATGGCATTAGAAACATTTTTGAGAATAGTCCCATCTTCAGCATACGATACATAGCTATATGTTAAATTGGTAAAATCATACGTCGCTTGTGTTTTTGCTACAGCCGAATCATAATAATCATAATCCGTCTTTCCCACAACGTTCCCATTTGTATCATAACATGTTATATCTGTAACCTTATCTAAACCGTTTATTCGTAAGTACACAGTCATTTGTTGCAGAACGGTACCGGCTAAGTTATACTGCGTCATACTTGTCAGGACTCCCGCTGTATAGGTATAAATCTCTTTTACTGCTGATTCTAATCGAGTGATAACGGAGCTTTGTATAATTCCATTACTGTATACCTCTGTTTGGCTAAAAACCACCGTCTTCCCTGTTGTATCATAATTCGTCAAAACGTGAGAAGTTAATACTCCAGAAGAATACGTAAACACCTCAGAAGTAAGAACTATCTTCCCGGTGCTGTCGTATGTAGCTATGGATCTTGATAAAATCACTCCGGAGGAATTTTTTGAATCCGTGGTCAACGTACTTAATATGTTTGTCCCGCTGCAATATACGTAAGTATACTCTTTATAAACATATTTCCCGTTTGAATAATATGATTTTGTGGTGGTTATCTTCTTCCCGGCTTCATCATTTTGTGTGAACGCATAAGTGCTTAAAACTCCTGCCGATGTATATGCATATGCCTCAATGCTAAGAACTATAGTCCCGGCAGTATTATAATTACTGATCGATCGAGACAACAATATTTTCCCGTCATTGGATCGCGTATCTTTAATAACCGTTTTCGTCTTACCGGTATCATAATACTCATAGCACGTTTCTTTATAAATGCACCCACTACTATTGTATGATGAAACCCTTGTCTGTAAATCCTTATTCACCGACGCCACGTAAGTATATGCCGCTTCTGCCGTAAGTACACCCGAGGTATAGGTACGGTAAAGCGTTAAACGTACGCCACCTGTATATTGATATTCCTGTCTTAGATTCGTAGATGCAGTATCCACAATCTTTGTAACAAGCACGCCTTCACTGTATGTTCTATACTCCGCCGTTTTTATAGTACTACCATCCGTGTTATAGGTTATGCTGTACGCTGTAAGTTGGGAGGTTTTTGCCGTCGTTGTATTTGTATACCAGAGATATCCTGTTTCTTTTGTACGCACCCCATCTGATTTATTAAAGGTATACACCCTTATATTTTTTCCAGTCGTTACATCATATTCATAGAGCGAATACGCAGCAGATGACGCCGCATCTGTCATTTTCCAATTCACTTTATTGTTTGCATCGTAGACATAATAATCCCTTTTCACAAATGTTCCGTCGAGTTTATATTCATAATAATTTTCTGCAAGAGAAGTTCCAGATTTGTATTCCGTTACCTTTATATTAGAGTATCCGCTAGTAGCGCTGTAAGTGATCTTTGCGTACACACTTGTTTTCCCATTTTCATCGTATTGATATTTTGACGCAGCAGTTAACGTTTTCCCGTCCGTACCATATGTCAATCCATAATCTGTTTTTCTGGTCAGAGTCCCATTATAGGTGTTATATACATATCCCGTCTCCGCGCTTAACGTACCATCGGCACGATATGTCATAACCGTAGAATAACGTCCTTTAGATTTGTCAGTCTCAGATGCGTATATATAAACTGTTTTAACTCCAGTCGAGGCATTTATTGTTTCTTTCTTCCATGTCGTATCGTGGGTTGTAGTCGTGTTAACTTTGCCTTGTATTTCACTTATCGAGTTTTGCCGGACGACTTCCAATTGTGAAGTCCCGCCAGACATACTTTGGGGGATAGTTTTGTAATCCGACTGGTTCGCCGGATCAATGGCATGCGCAGAATCAAAAGGAATGCCAAAAACTGCAACGTTAAAGCTCAACATCAGAACAAGTGTTTTTGTTACTTTGCTGGCTCTAAATTTTTTTAATAAGTTTTTCATAACACTCCCCTTTTTTATGATCACTTAACTTCAATCAGATTAATTGGCGAGGTATCTTGCCCGTCAGTATTGAGTATGCCCAATAAAAAGCGAGCAGTCAACTTTTTAAAATACTAACTTGGGAATTTAGAAGAAAATCTATTCAGATTTGGAAAGATGGACGAATTACCGTTTTTTCTCGATCTTTGCCCAGGTATCACGCAACGACACAATGCGATTTATGACCAGTTTATCATGCTTCTGCGATTTAGGATCAATAAAAAAATATCCTAGTCGTTCGAACTGGTACCGTGCTCCGTATATCGCTTTCTTTATCTCCCTTTCTGCATACACTGTCGCCAGAACTTCAAGCGAGGCAGGATTAAGATTAGACCTGTAATCTTTTCCCTCGTCAACATCTTCAGGATCACGCTTAGTAAAAAGGTGATCATACAGATTGACCTGCACCTCCGTAGCCCCCTTCAAAGAAACCCAGTGTATGGTACCTTTCACTTTTCGTCCATCCGGGGAATCCCCTCCGCGTGTCGCCGGATCATAGGTGCAATGCACCTCTATAACCTCTCCGGTTTTCGGATCTTTAATTGCATCCACGCATTTAACAAAATAACCGTACCTGAGACGAACTTCGTTCCCTGGAAATAATCTAAAAAATCCCTTCGGAGGATCTAGCCTAAAATCATCCTTTTCGATGTAAAGCTCCCGTGAAAATGTTACTTTCCTAGTCCCCATAGCCGGGTCTTCTGGGTTATTAACGGCGTCAAGCTCTTCAACTTTATCTTCGGGATAATTCGTTATAACGACTTTCAGCGGCCTCAGAACTGCCATTATTCGCGGTGCGGTCTTATTCAGTTCTTCACGTATCGAATTCTCAAGGACATTAATTTCTACCGTACTGTTCATCTTAGCAACACCTATAACATCGCAGAAAGAACGGATAGACTCGGGCGTATACCCTCGGCGCCTAAAACCGGATATGGTAGGCATCCTGGGATCATCCCATCCCGTAACATGTTTTTCTTCAACAAGCTGAAGCAGTTTTCTTTTACTTAAAATAGTATGACCGAGATTCAAACGCGCGAATTCTATCTGCTGCGGATGATATACCCCAAGTTCGTTCAAAAACCAATCATACAAAGGCCGGTTATTTTCAAATTCAAGCGTACATATCGAATGTGTTATCCTTTCGATCGAATCAGAACAACAGTGGGCAAAATCATACATCGGATATATACACCATTTGTCACCGGTACGATGATGTGTGGCCCTTTTTATCCTGTACATAACAGGATCCCGCATGACTACATTCGGATGGTTCATGTCAATTTTGGCCCTAAGAACCTTTGATCCGTCTGGGAATTCCCCGGCACGCATACGACTAAAAAGATCCAAATTTTCCTCTACCTGCCTGTTCCTGTTGGGACTTTCTTTACCTGGGTCTTTAAGCGTCCCTCTATATTCACGTATCTCGTCAGCCGTAAGATCGCAAACATATGCCTTCCCTTTTTTAACAAGCGCTACGGCATATTCATAAAGTTTCTCAAAATAATCGGAGGCATAATACAATCGGTCATCCCATGTAAAACCAAGCCATTTAACGTCCTCTTTTATTGACTGGACATATTCGTCCTCTTCCTTAGCGGGATTCGTATCGTCCATACGCAGATTGCACAACCCTTTGTAATCGCGCGCTATCCCAAAATTAAGACAGATGGATTTCGCGTGGCCGATATGCAAATATCCGTTAGGTTCGGGCGGGAACCGCGTATTTATGCGGCCGTCATATTTATTGGTTTTTAGATCACTGTCAATAATTTCACGAACAAAGTTCGTTATTGCTTTTAATTTTTCTTTTTCCATAAAATTCTTTTAATACCCCTATTACTATTCCGCTGATTTTAATAAACGTTTTATGACCAGATCCTTACCTAAAAGCTCCATCATCTCGAACAAGCCAGCGCCTTTTGTCTTGCCGCTTATAGCCATCCTTGTCGGGTGTATTATCTGGGCGGCCTTAAGATTCCTCGCCGCCGATATTTCCCTGCATATTTTTTCGATATTCTCTTTAGAAAAATCTGATTCGCCGGCGAGCTTTTCAGCGAACTCTTTTATATTCGCCTTGTTATCTGCCGATGAAAGGTATTTTTTCATGCCGTCTTCTTCAATAGAATAACTGTCAGTAAAAAAACACTCTGTAAGTTTAGGAAACTCATTCAAGGTCCGTATCCTGACACGATATATATCGATAAGCATTTTTAACCTGTCTTCCGTAAGTTTTTCCGGATCAAGCCCTGCAAAGATCAAATGTTCCTTTATTAAAGGAAGTAATTTATTTATATCATATGTTTTTATATATTCGCTGTTCATCCATTTCAGCTTTTCGGTATCGAATCTTACCTGAACACCGTTCATATCTTTTAAATCAAAAATTTTAGCCGCCTCTTCAAGCGATATGATCTCCCGATCCCCTCCAGGTGACCATCCCAAAAGTATCAGATAGTTCGCGAGGGCTTCCGGAAGTATCCCCTCTTTTTTATATTCCTCTACCGCCACGGCGCCGTGGCGTTTTGACAACTTTGCCCCGTCCGCACCCATAACAAGCGGTATATGACAAAAACTCGGAAGAGTTTTTCCGAACGCATGATAAAAAAGCACCTGTTTCGGGGTGTTCGAGACATGATCGTCACCCCTTATTATATGCGTTATCCCCTGAAACATATCATCCACAACGCATGAAAAATTGTACGCCGGAGAACCATCGGATTTGATCATCACCTGATCTTTTATCTCGTCGGTATTAAATATTATCTTCCCGTGAATAAGATCGTCAAGCTCGATGGTTTTACCTTTTTCGACCCTAAATATGATAGCTTCCCCTTCGCGATAAGCCTTCCCTTCGTTCAGCAACTTTTCGGCCTCTTTGCGATATACTTCAAAACGATGCGTCTGGAATATCGGTTCGGCGTCCCATTCTAGCCCCATCCACTTAAGATCGGCAAGGATCTCGGCTAAAAACTTAGCGTCCGATCTCACAAGATCAGTATCCTCTATACGAAGTATGAATTTCCCTCCCGTATGTCTGGCATAAAGCCAGTTAAAAAGCGCCGTACGCGCGCTTCCCAAATGCAGAAATCCCGTGGGACTGGGAGCAAAACGGACTGTAGTCATATATCACCTTTCTACTTACATTTAGCGCCGATCATCATACCGATCTCAACGGCTTTAATATTTATCTGAACTATCTCTTTCTTATACCCCGCCATCTGTTCAATAACCTTTATCATATCTTCCCTGCTGAAAACACCTCTACGCGCGGCGAATATACCGGCGGCGATCATATTTGCCACTCTGACGTTACCGAGTTTTATCGCATCCTCCGTAAGAGGCGCTGAAACGATGTCGATATCTTTCCGATCTGAACTCTTATCGCACATTGATGAATTCAATATTATAAGACCGTCTTCCTTTACCACTCCCTCAAACTTCTGCAAAGACTGGGTATTCATTATGATCGCAACCGTGGGCTTTTCAGGGATCGGGCTTCCAATTTTAGAGGAGCTGATACGCACCATGGAATGCGCCGTACCTCCCCTTACTTCTATGCCATAGGCCGGTAGCCACGTGACGTTAAGCCCGCGTTCCATTCCAACGTTGGCGATATATTTACCGAGCACCATAACGCCCTGTCCGCCAAAACCCGCGCATATAACCGATTCATCTATCTTTTTCATATCATCTTTCATCCCGCGTTCTACATCGCGGCAGTATCTTTTATTATCCCCAGCGGATATTCTTTTATAACTTCGTTCTCTATCCTTTTCATAGACTCTATCGGAGACATTCCCCAGTACGTAGGGCACGGGGAAAGGACCTCGACCATCGAAAAACCTTTTTTAGCCAACTGTATATCAAAAATTTTTCTTATGGCTTTTTTTGTTTTCATTACTTCCTTAGGAGACGTCACCGTCGTTCTTTCAAGATAGACCACACCCGGCAGAACCGCCATCATCTCGGTTATTTTTATAGGGAAACCGTCGCGGGAGGCCTTTCTATGCCCCGGCGTGGTCATCGTCGATTGGCCTAAAAGCGTGGTCGGGGCCATCTGCCCGCCGGTCATACCGTAAACCCCGTTATTGACGAATATAACCGAAATATTCTCTCCACGGTTCCCGGCGTGTATTATCTCGGCCGTCCCTATCGCAGCCAGATCCCCGTCCCCCTGATAAGTAAACACCAGTCTGTCAGGAAGAACTCTTTTTATACCTGTAGCCACGGACGGAGTTCTGCCATGCGCCGCCTCAGTGGTGTCAAACCCCCAATAATCATACGCAAGCACCGCACAACCTACCGGCGCGACAGCGACCGTCGTCTCTTTTATCTTCAGTTCGTCTATGACCTCACACACCAATCTGTGAATTATCCCGTGCCCGCACCCGGCACAATAATGCATATCGGCGTCTTTCATAGAATCTGGTCTTGTCACTATCTTTTTCATATATTTCCCACTGTTCGCTACTTAGCGATCTTTAAGATCTCTCGAGCTATCGCGTCCTCGGTCGGTATCCCGCCGCCCATCCTGCCATAAAAAAACACCCGTTTATCATCTTGTACCGCTAACCGCACGTCCTCAACCATCTGCCCCGAGCTCATTTCTACAACAAGAAACTTAACATGCTTGTTTTTTTCGGCTATCCCCCTGATCTCATCATACGGGAATGGCCACAATGTTTTCGGGATCATCATCCCGACTTTTTTCCCCTTCTCCCGCATGGCTTCGACACACGAATACCCGATACGACTCATCGCTCCATAAGCTACCAAAATTATTTCAGCGCCGCCGACATTTTCCGTCTCTATTCTTACTTCGTTCTCAATGATCTTTCTATACTTCTCCTGCAAATGCAGATTATGTTCTTCCAAAGTTTCATCTTTCCCACCAAGTATAAGGCTCTTCACATGCTGCGCGGACCGCCCTTTCGCCCCGGTCAAAGCCCATGGTTTCGAAACACCTTTAGAAAACGGGATATTCTCTTCAAATTCAAGCGGCTCCATCATCTGGCCCAAAGTCCCGTCAGCCAATATCATTACAGGATTTCGGTACTTATCGGCTAAAGCGAACGCTTCGTACGTAAAATCGAACATTTCCTGAACACTCGCCGGCGCGAGAACTATCAAATGATAATCACCGTGACCTCCACCTTTTGTGGCCTGGAAATAATCCGCCTGGCTCGCCATTATGTTCCCGAGTCCCGGACCGCCACGCATCACGTTTACGATGACCACCGGCAATTCACATGCCGCGATATACGATATCCCTTCCTGTTTTAAGCTTATTCCCGGGCTTGACGAACTTGTCATCGCTCTTGCCCCGGCCACTGACGCTCCAAAAACCATGTTTATTGCTGAGACTTCGCTTTCCGCTTGAATAAATGTTCCTCCTACCTCATCCATGCGAACCGACATATACGCAGTAAGCTCGTTCTGCGGCGTGATCGGATACCCGGCATAAAATCTGCACCCGGCACGCATAGCTCCTTCGCCACATGCCTCATTCCCTGTACATAAATATTTCTTTTTCATATGTTTCACTCTCGAATCAACTAGTTCCCGGATACTATCTCTATCGCGCAATCGGGGCACATAACGGCACACATCCCACAGCCGGTGCATTTATCGGGGAATTCCAGTATCACATACCGGTTGCCCTTTGGATTGATCGCCTGCGATAACACTATGGCTTTATTAGGGCAGAACTCCGCACAGAGCATACATCCCTTACATTTATCACTTATGATCCTGACTGTTTTTTTTGTCATTTAAAACAACTCCGCCTTTATCGTCATAGCTATCTCATCCGGCGTAAGGTGATATTTTCTGAACAGTTCTTCCCTAGCGCCGTGTTCAATAAACTCGTCCGGAAGCCCCAGACATCTAACCCTGACATTCTTGATATTTTCGCGTGAAAGCGCTTCCAACACCGCGCCGCCAAACCCGCCGTTCACCACGCCTTCTTCCATCGTAACTATCTTTCCCGAACGCTGCGCCGCTTTTATTATCATATCAGAATCAAGCGGTTTTATAAACCTTGCGTTTATAACCGCGGCATGTATTCCCTGACGATAAAGTACCTCAGCGGTATCAAGTGCCGTATTCACCATACTGCCGACGGCGACCATCGTGACCGCATTCCCGTCGCGCAGAATCTCGCTCTTTCCCAACTCTATAGATGAAGCGGCCGTTAAACCGACTCTCTGTTTCGCGTAATCACGCGGATACCTTATTGCCACAGGTTTCCCGAGCTGAACAGCCTTTTCAAGCATCATCTCAAGTTCAACTCCATCCTTAGGTGCCATTATAACAAAATGCGGCACATGCCGGAAGTACGCAATATCGAACATCCCATGATGCGTTGGACCGTCCTTCCCGACAAGTCCGGCTCTATCAACACAAAATATCACAGGCAGATCCTGCAAAGACACGTCGTGTATTATCTGATCGTACGATCTCTGAAGAAACGTTGAATATACCGCAATGACCGGTTTGAATCCGCCTCTCGCGAGCCCCGCGGCAAAAGTAACGGCATGCGGTTCGTTTATCCCAACGTCGAAAAACTGATTCGGTAACTTTTCCGCGAATTCGGCAAGCCCGACACCATCTTTCATTGCAGCCGTTATCGCCAGTATTTTTTTATCTTTTTCCGCCAAACTCAACATTTTTTTACCAAAATGCCACGTAAAAGGTTTACTTGTACCGCGCGGAACCTCGGCACCGGTTTCAACGTCAAACGGAAAAACCCCGTGATATGACGTGGGGTCATCCTCGGCATATTTATATCCTTTTCCTTTTTTCGTTATAACATGAATAATGACCGGCTCCTTGAACGCGGCAGTATTCTTAAAGATCTTTAAGAGCTGGTCAAAATCATGTCCGTCTATAGGACCGATGTATCTGAAACCCAGTTCCTCAAAAAGAATACCCGGCACAAGAAGGTTCTTTAATCCCTCCTGGAATTTTTTTATCGCATCGAACGTAGTTTGACCGATCCTTGGGATATTTTTTACGACTTTCTCGGCTTCGTCCCTCACTTTGTTATACAACGGATTCGTCAGAACTTTTGTAAGATATTTGCTCATCGCGCCGACCGGCCTGGATATAGCGTGGGTATTATCGTTAAGCACTACAGTCAGGTTTGTCCGCATATGTCCCGCATGATTAAGCCCTTCGAAGGCAAGACCCGTAGAAAGCGACGCGTCACCGATAACGGCGACAACGCGATATGTTTCCCCTTTAAGATCACGGGCTTTGGCCATGCCCAGCGCGCTTGATATTGAAGTAGCGCTATGCCCGGAAGTAAAAGGATCGTGTTCACTTTCGTTCTTATTGGGAAAACCGCTCAAACCGCCCATTTCACGCAACGTATCAAAATTTTTATTCCTGCCCGTAAGTATCTTATGCGCATACGCCTGATGTCCCACATCCCATATTATTTTGTCCTTCGGGCTGTCCAGGCAGTAATGCAAAGCTATCGCGAGCTCTACCACACCAAGACTCGCCGCCAAATGGCCGCCTTTTTGCGCGGTAGTGTAAATTATTCGTTCGCGCACTTCCATAGCCAGCTGGCTAAGCTGTTCCGGACTTAACTTCTTCAGATCTCCGGGAGATGTTATATTATCTAACAATTTATCCATACGCTTATGTTATTTTTCCTCGTCTTCAAAATCCATCTTGGAAAAACGTCCTTTTTCGTCCTTCATTAAAAGCTCGACACGCTGTTTAGCCTCATTGAGCTTTTTCTGGCAAAGCCTGACAAGTTTTATTCCCTCTTCATATTTTTTAAGCGACATATCGAGAGATACTTCTCCGCTCTCAAGTTCTTCCACTGTCTTTTCAAGTTTCTCAAGCGCCTTCTCAAAATCCATATCTTTCATATATCACCCCGGCTTTATTCCTTTTTGTCCGTACCCGTAGCGGAAATTTTTTCTATACGGCTTTCCGCTTCGCCGCCGCCGAATCTAGTTAAAATACTGTCGCCCACGCGCAACATACCGGTGTCTCTAACGGGACAACCGTCTTTAAAAGTTATACTGTATCCCCGTCTTAGTACGGCCAAAGGGTTCAGCATCTCAAGCTTTTCCGCCGACCTCATAAAGCGACTACCGGCCATATCAAGAGAATGCCCGGCAAAAACGTTAAGTCTTTTTTCAAGATCGTCTATCTCCTGAGAGAACTGCGTGATAACATTAATCGGTTCTCGGAGGACATAACTATCCGCGAGAGACTCCACCTTTTCTTTCAGATTTTCCAACATAGTGCGCAACGCCACGTTAAGCCGTTCACGCGAAACGTCTATCCTATCCAAAAGCACTTCTTTTTCCGGAATAACAAGTTCCGCGGCCGCCGACGGAGTCGCCGCGCGCACATCCGCCACGAAATCAGATATCGTAAAATCTATCTCATGCCCGACCGCGCTTATAACAGGTATCGTGGAATCGAATATAGCTCTAGCCACGACCTCCTCGTTAAAAGCCCATAGGTCCTCGACACTCCCTCCGCCGCGCCCAACTATCATCACATCTATTTTATGTTCCAAAGAACCGTTCTCTTCAAGATACTCGTTGTACTCATTAAGCGCCAATATCGCCATCGCGATATCCTCTTTTGCGCCAGGCCCCTGGACCTTGACCGGACATATCGTTATCTCAACGTTCGAGAATCGTTTACACGCGACTTTTATGATATCCCTGACAGCGGCTCCGGTTGGAGATGTTACCACCCCGATACGAACCGGTAAAAGAGGGATAGGCCTTTTATGCCTTTCATCGAACAACCCTTCTTTGTAAAGCTTTAATTTAAGCTGTTCGAACGCTACCTGCAACGCCCCTTTTCCCTGCACCTCCGCGGTCTCAACATACAACTGGTACTGGCCCTGCTTCTCATAAACACTTATCCGGCCGAAACACAGTATGTGCATACCGTCTTCCAGCTGAAATTTCACTTTCGCGTTGGAATTCCTGAAAAAAACACATTTAATTATGCTATTCTCATCTTTAAGGGAAAAATACTGGTGCCCCGACGAATGCTGCAAATGAAGATTAGAAACCTCTCCTTCCAACCATACCGCCGGGAACGCACTTTCAAAGACAGATTTTATATCCCGTGTCAATTCCGTCACGGTATATATTTTTTTCTTTTCATCAAAAAGAGTGTCAGTCATTTTTTATCTGAACACGTTTTATATTCTTCGCACGGCCGGTGTCATTATTCACTTCCACAAGCACACCGTGCATCTCGACTTCTCTCGACGCCATTTCAAAACGAACAGGAAGTTGCGTAAGGAACATTTCTATGATCTGTTCTTTCTGTCGCCCTATCACAGAATCATACGGCCCGGTCATTCCTGCATCCGTGAGATAAGCCGTACCGTTAGGCAAGATCTTCTCATCTGCGGTCTGGATATGCGTATGTGTCCCAAAAACCCCACTGACATGGCCGTCAAGAAACCATCCCATAGCTACTTTTTCGCTGGTCGCCTCAGCGTGGAAATCCACGATTATTATGCGCGTCTCTTTTTTTACGTCTTCAATGATTTCTTTTACACGGGTGAACGGACAATCCATCGGCTCGAGGAATACCCTGCCGAGGAGATTAATAACACCGACTTTTTTTCCATTAGCGGATTCAACTATCGTATAACCGTTCCCTATAACACCCTTCGGATAATTAAGCGGCCGCACGATGCGTCTGGATACTTTCAAAACATCGTATATCTCTTTCTTTTTCCAGATATGATCGCCCGATGTTATAACGTCCACCCCGTATGACAAAAGTTCTTCGGTTATAACGGGCGTAATCCCGCTTCCACCGGCGGAGTTCTCGCCATTGGCGATAACAAAATCGATCGATTCCTCTTTTTTGTACGCGGCGAGTTTATTATGTATCACGTCCCGGCCGGGACTTCCGACTATGTCACCAAGAAATAATATCTTCATGAAAAATTCCGTCATACCTCCGGCATGCGGGGCGAAGTGCCGTTAAGAGCACTCCGCCGGCACACACATGCTATTTGGCATATTCTATAATACGCGTTTCCCGCACAACCATGACCTTGATCTGTCCGGGATACTGCAATTCGGATTCTATCTTTTTTCTTATCTCAAGCGCCATAACAGCAGCCCTTGCGTCGTCTATCTTCTCGGGCTTGACCATTATTCTTATTTCACGGCCGGCCTGTATAGCGTAAGTCTTTTCGATCCCTTCGAATGAATTGGCGATCTTCTCGAGATTCTCAAGCCTCTGGATATAGGCCTCGATCGTCTCTTTCCTCGCGCCCGGACGGCTAGCACTTATCGCGTCTGCCGCCTGAACAAGAACGGCCAAAAGTGTCTTCGGTTCAACATCACCGTGATGGGCTTCTATCGCGTGCACCACTATCTCCGGTTCTCCGAACTTTTTAGCCAGTTCCGCGCCGAGTTTCGCGTGAGTACCTTCCATCTCATGTGAAACGGCTTTACCGATATCGTGCAGCAGCCCGATACGTTTCGCCATCTTTATATCAAGCCTGAGCTCTCCTGCCATGGCTCCCATTAAAATAGCCGCTTCCTTAGAATGCTGAAGAACGTTCTGCCCGTAACTTGTACGGTATCTCAGTTTCCCGAGAAGTTTAACTATCTCGGCATGAACACCGTGTATCCCAAGATCAAGAAGAGTGTTTTCCCCTTCTTCCTTGATCGACGCCTCGATCTCTTTTTTCACTTTCGCCACAACTTCCTCGATACGCCCCGGATGTATCCTTCCATCCTCTATCAAACTTTCAAGTGCCTGTTTGGCTATTTCACGGCGATATTTATCGAACCCGGATATGATAACAGCCTCCGGCGTATCATCGATAATGATATCTACCCCCGTGGCCATTTCAAGAGCGCGAATATTACGTCCTTCACGACCTATAATTCTCCCTTTCATCTCTTCCGAGGGAAGATTCACAACACTGACCGTTGTATCTACCGTATGATCCACAGCACATTTTTGTATCGCAAGTCCCACTATCTTACGAGCTTCTTTGTCGGCTTTCTCTTTCGTTTCTTCTTGAATACGCTTGATCGTAAGCGCGGCTTCGGTTCGGGCCTCTTCCTCCATACTTTTTACAAGCATGCCTTTCGCCTGATCCCTGCTTATGCCCGAGATCTGCTCAAGCTTGACCTTTTCTTCTTGCACCAGACGGTCAAGATCCGTCTTCTGCCTGTCCACATCTTCTTTCTTTCTTACGATGTTCCCTTCTTCCCTTCTAAGATCCTTCTCTTTCTGTTCGATCAACTCCACTTTTTTATCCAGGTTCTCTTCTTTCTGCATAAGACGTTTTTCCATGCCAAGAAGCTCTTTACGTCTTTCCTTGGATTCATCTTCAAACTCCGTCCTCATTTTAAGAAGCAGATCCTTAGCTTCCAGAGCCGCTTCCCTTTTCCTTTTTTCGGCTTCGATCTTAGACTGCGTAATGATGGTCTTAGCCTTGTCCTCAGCTTTCTTTATTTTCATCTTGGCAGTGTATTTACGAAGTACATAGCCAAGCACAAAAAGAAATAATCCGCCGATAAAAGCCAGACCAATGTGAGCGATACTTATATTTCCCATTTTTACCTCCTTTATTTTCAACAGGGCATTCTACATTGAATGTCCTGAACGTTTGCCGAACCCGATCAAAACCACTTAACCCACGGACAAAATATCCGCTGGTTCAAACCATCCGGCATTAAAATACTAATCTGTGATTACAAGAGAAACGGGACGATCATTCTGATCTACAGGCAGGTTATCCACAAGCTGAAAGCTGAACGCCAGGCCTATTGTCCTGGCAGAAGACAACTCCATGTTTGAAAGGAATTTGTCGTAATACCCCTTACCGCGTCCCAGACGCCCATTCGATCTGTCATACGCTATACCGGGAACAACTATCAAATCTATCTCCTTCAATGGTATCTTCTTTTTCAACCCGTCCTTAGGCACATATATCCCATAAGGACCTTTAACCAGCTCATCCATCGACTTTATCTCTGACGCTATGATCACTTCGTTCTTCTCATCGATGTATGGAACTACTACCCGCTTACCCGCTTCCAACGCCGCTCTATTTATCCCACATGTGTCAACCTCTTGCGGCAACGACACGTAAGTCATTATCGTATTGCTAGATACAAACACCGGGCTGGAAAGCAGTTTTTCCTGAATAATACGGCTCCTCTCATTCCTTGACGAAAGGTCCTGCTCCCGTAACCTCTTCAGTATCTCCTTTCTAACTGCATCTTTCAAAACCCTGATGTTTTCGAACCGCATATATTATACCCGAATTGTATATCCTTAACAAATATAATTTGGCTTACCCTACTTTATATACTCTTTTTTAAATACTTATCCACAGCCCAAAGACATTAACTTACGGTTTCCACACCCTTGATCCCGGGAACGTCTTCTTTGACTATACGCTCAACTACGGCCTTAAGCGTCATTTGGCTCATAGGACAGCACCCACAGGCCCCACGAAGTCTGACCTGCGCCATCCCATCTTTAACGCCTAAAAACTCTATATCCCCGCCGTCTCTCTGTAAGATAGGACGGATCTTTTCCCTTATCACGGTTTTGACTTTCTCTTCCATTGCTCCTCCTTAAAATTTGATCGTTGTTTACTAAAAACCAGCCTATATCCTCATCTTTTCGATGTCCAGTTTAACATTTTCCATTGAAATAGTCACATCTTCTTTTTCCCCGCCGGCACCTACCCACCATTCCACATCCGCGGAAACTGATTTTCTTCTTTTTGAGTGTAATACGCATAATTGCGCGGCTTTTATAATATTATTATCTTTTATGTCCCCTCTTAAAAGAACATACGGTCCGGGCACATCATTGGCCAACCTTAACATTACGTCATCTTTAGACTGAATGGAACATAGCGCCGTATTCTCGCCGTCATCCCTTCCCACCACGGCTTTCGTTTTTTCGTCCAGTCTGAAATGACGACCGTATCTTAACAGCTCAACATCCTCCATTAAAAGTTTTTCATTTTTCAGAAGATCACGTATACGCATGGAAAAACACGGATCGGTCAGAAGACATCCCCCGGCCGGCTTAAAATATCTAGTTATCCCCAATTTATCCGCCAAGGCGAATTGAGCATTCCGTGAACGTCCGTGAATACTCAAAAGCCGGCTCCGACTTATCATTCCTTCTTTCTCCGCTAAAGTCTCATCCAAAAGCTGCGCGGAAAGCGGACGAAGAAGTCTGTCCCCAACACCAGATTCTTTCTGTATCATCAAAAGCGCGTCACGTCTCTGCGACATAGGCCTTTCCTCAAGAACTTCGCCCGTTACTATAAAATCAGCTTTTTCGGCAAGCATTATCTCACGTGCTTTTTTCAGCATAAGGATCTTACAATCGATACATGGATTTATCTGAGAACCGTACCCGTGTTTCGGGGAGCTGAGGACTTTAAGAAAATCCTCACCGATATCCACCATACGCACTTCCGGGAGAGACGCCGCCACGGCGCTTTCAAGGACATTCCCACAAAACGTCCGTATGTCCTTGGACGCGAACGACATTAAAAAACATACCGACAGGATCTCTATCCCTTCGTCTTGAACAACCCTCGCGGCAAGAAGACTATCAAGCCCTCCGGAGATAAGGGCTACGGCTTTATATTTTCTCACATACCCTCTTTGTTCAGCTGGCTTAACCACTCTTTAATTTTCTTCTCATATCCCATATTCGTCGGAACATAGTATTTCTTTTTGTTCGGCATATACTCCTGTTCGACATAATGATCCTCGTAATCATGGGCGTATTTATAACCTTTCCCATGCCCGAGTTTTTCCGCGCCGGAATAGCCGGTTCCTTTAAGGTCATCCGGAACTTCGCGTGTCGCTTCGTTGTTCACGTCCTGTATCGCGCTATCTATAGCCATATATGCCGCGTTACTTTTAGGGGCACACGCGACATAAATAGTCGCCTGCGCTAAAGGTATCCTTGCTTCCGGGAATCCTACGAAATCAGCGGTCTGCATCGCGGCGTTGGCGATAACAAGCGCCCAGGGATCGGCATTACCCACATCCTCTGAAGCGCAGATAACAAGCCTTCTCGCTATGAACCTGGGATCCTCTCCCGCCACTATCATTTTAGCCAGCCAATAAAGCGCGGCGTCCGGATCGGATCCACGCATACTTTTTATATAAGCGCTGATCGTGTCATAATGCCCGTCGCCTTTTTTATCGTAGATTACGGCCTTACGCTGAATGGATTCTTCCGCTTCCGTAAGTCCAACACATACAAATCCATCGTTGCCAGGTTTCGTCGTAAGAACGGCCAATTCCAGAGCATTCAGAGACTTTCGCGCGTCCCCGCCGGAAATTCTCGCAAGATGCTGTACGGCCTCGGCATCAACTTTAAGCCTAAGACTGCCATATCCACGATCTTTATCCATGATCGCACGATAAAGTATGTTCTGAATATTCTTTTCATCTAAAGATTTAAATTCGAATATCTGGCTTCTGGATATCAACGCCGCGTTCACGGAAAAGAAAGGGTTTTCGGTCGTAGTCCCGATCAAAATAATAAACCCCTGTTCAACCGACGGCATAAGGACATCCTGCTGGGCTTTATTAAAACGATGTATTTCATCAAGAAGAAGTATAGACTTTTGGCCTTTCATATCGCTGTTTCTTTTGGCCAGATCTATGATCTCACGGATCTCTTTCACATTACTGTAAACGGCGTTGGTTTTAAAAAAACGGGAACCTGTCTTTTTAGAAATTATCTCCGCGAGAGCGGTTTTTCCCGTACCCGGTGGGCCGTAAAAAATAAGCGAACTTATGCGATCGGCCTCTATCGCACGCCGTAAGAGTTTTCCTTCACCGAGAATATGTCCTTGTCCCTCGAACTCCTCAAGAACTGACGGCCGCATCCGCATCGACAACGGTTCGGCGATCGCTTTATTTTTTTCTTTTTCAAACAGATCCATATTTATCCCTCAAAATCATTTTAAGACAATAAGGGGCCGGACATTCGGCCGGCCCCTAAAAAGACCCATCTGGCCGCGGCGGTGTAAGATTTTTGGTCCCGAAAGACCATGTGGGTGCCCTCTTGACGATCCCTAAGGAAGGCCAAAGTTAGGCTCCCATCTTTATAGTGTTGGCCAAAATCTCGCACCATCAGCACGAACCAGACAGGAAAAGAACAACTAACTTAATTATAACATCACGGACAATATATCGCAAGATTAAGGGGATACGGAAAAGCTCATCGGAACGTTACGCCGAGCTTTTCGGATAACGCAGATTTAATTCTGGCATGCATGCTCTCAACTTCCGCATCGTTTAAAGTACGGTTATCGAGTCCATATGTCACACTGTACGTAAGACTTTTTTTGCCGGAAGGGATTTTATCCCCTTCATAGACATCAACAAGCCGAATATCTTTCACAAGCTCTGTCCCGGCGACCAAAATAACATCATACATATCTGCGGCCGTAACAGTTTTATCGCATAAAATAGACATATCGCGCGACGAAAAAGGAAATTTTGAAAGCGCCTTATACATATCCATAAGCGAGGCTTTTTCGTAGAGCCGGTCCAGCTTTATCTCAGACACGAAAACCGGCTGCTCGACCCCATAGTCTTTAAGCACCTTACCTGTAACCTCTCCTATAAAACCCACATCTTCACCGTCAACGCTTATAACAGCCGACGGAGCCAAAATACCTTCCACTAAGGACTGCTTGAACTTCGGGACGAGCCTGAGGCTGGCGAACAACGCTTCTATCACGCCTTTAACATCAAAAAATGTCACGGCCCTCTTACCCTCCGCCCAGTTGTTACGGATAAACCCCGTGAACCCCACACACAACGCCGGTATTTCTCTATACTGACGCGCATCCTCTATAACTGAATATTTTTTCCCTATTTCAAAAAACCTCAGATCACAAGTCCCACGGTTAATGTTCCAAGAGATCGACTTCAACATCCCATCCAGCAAATGAGGGGTCATCACGCGCTGATCCTCGGAAAGCGGGTTCATCAAAGTGACCGGCGAAACCGATATCGCAGCGAATCTTTTCACGACAGATTCATTCACGAGACTATATGTCATGATCTCGTTCATCCCCAAAGAGACAAGAACCTCAGTTATTTTTTCTTTTACCTGCCTCGGTTTTTCTTTTCTGATAACGGCTGGCGATATTTCAGGGATCCTGGCCGGAATATTCTCATACCCGTATATCCTAGCGATCTCTTCCATAAGATCCACGCGAAGCTTGATATCTTCTCTGAAGGACGGAACTCCAACGGTGAATCTTCCGTCAGTTTTATCCGATACTTCCATACCTAAACGAACAAGTATCCCCTTCACTTCCTTCTTATCGATATCTATCCCTAAGGTGGTATTTATTTTATTCGGATCGAAATCTATACTCATCTTTTTCGACCGGCAATCCCCCACATTATAAAATCCGCCGACATTCCCCCCGGCTTCTCCCATTATCATAGCGGCCGCTCTCTCCGATGCCGGGATAATCATGCCTCTATCCACTCCGCGTTCATATCGATAGCTCGCGTCCGTGGAAAGCACTAGTTTTCGCCCTGTGCGCCGTATGGAAAGCAGATTGAAATACGCGCTTTCCAGCAGCACATTCTTCGTTTTTTCTGAAACCTCGGTATCTATTCCGCCCATTATTCCGGCGATCGCCACAGGTCTTTCGACGTCGGCTATCACGAGCATTCCTTTTTTCAGTTCGCGCTCCACACCGTCTATCGTCACGATCTTTTCACCGTCTCTGGCCTCACGAACGATTATTTTCCCGCCTTTTATCTTATCCAGATCAAAAGCGTGCATAGGCTGTCCAAGTTCATGCAGACAATAATTCGTAATATCAGCAACGTTATTAATTTCACGCATCCCGAGGGCCATTATGCGGGCGGCTATTTTCGCGGAAGACTTTTTGACCTTAACACCCGTAATAATGCGGGCAGTATACTGCGGACAAAGTTCCGGGGCTTCGACAATACATTCTATTCTCACGCTGTTTTTATCATCCGGCATGCTCTTCCCGATATTCTGTTCCGGAAGTTTGAGCTCTTCTCCCAAAACAGCCGAAAGTTCACGCGCCAGGCCGATGATATTAAGACAATCTGGTCTATTGGCCGTGATCTCAAGTTCAAGAACGTGATCATCCCCAACTTTTGCTATGCCTTCAACCTTCGAACCTGACATAGTAAGGATCCGGGCAAGTTCTTCGGGACTTGCCTTCACGTTCACATAATCTTTAAGCCAGTTGTAACTTAGTTTCATAATTGGTCTTACCTAAATTGTTTCAGAAAACGAATATCGTTCTCGTAAAAAAGACGGATATCGTCTATGCCGTAAAGCAACAAAGTTATTCTCTCCACACCCATCCCAAACGCGAATCCCGTATACTCTTCGGGATCATAACCAACGGCCTCAAACACTTTGGGATTCACCATCCCCGCACCAAGAATCTCAAGCCACCCGTTACCCGAACAAAGTCTGCACCCTTTACCCTTACAGATTATGCAGGAAATATCAACTTCAGCGCTCGGTTCAGTAAACGGAAAGTAATTCGGACGTAACCGTATTTTTATATCCGGACCGAACATGCTTTGGCAAAACGCCAAAAGCACGCCTTTAAGATCGGCGAACGAGACCTTTTTCCCGACCATCAATCCTTCCACCTGATGAAACATAAACGAATGGGACGCATCAACGGCATCGGGCCTGTATACTCTGCCGGGCATAATCACCTGTACCGGCGGTTTCTGTGTCTGCATTACATGTATCTGGACGTTTGACGTATGGCTGCGTAACAGATATTTTCCTTTTATGTAAAATGTATCGAACCCGTCTCGCGCAGGATGCTCAAGGGGGATATTAAGCGCCTCAAAATTATAAAATTCATTTTCTATTTCCGGCCCATCGGCTATCCTGAACCCGAGTGAAACAAATATCTCAGACATACGATTCATCGTCTTTGTGATCGGATGCACAGTACCGGCATGGGGTTCTATTCCCGGAACTGTTACATCGAATTTTTTGGCCTTCCCGACAGTCTCAGCGTTCTCTATCTTTTCAGCAAGAGCATTAAGCCCTTGTTCGAAATCTATCTTTATAGTATTGGCTTTCTGTCCTACATTCCTTTTTTCCTCCGGAGAAAGACCAGCAAGCCCTCTCAATATCTGCGTCAACTCACCCTTCCGACCAAGATAAATAACGCGCAAATCCGCAAGCTCGCGCAGAGAAGAACATTTCGATACGGCTTCATCGAATTTTGTTTTCAACTCATCAAGCTTGTCTGACAGATCCATAAAATTAACAACCTTTTTGATTTTAAGATAACGGAAAAGGCCCGGATCATTCGCCGGGCCTTTCAGCATGGCTCAGTTATTTCTTAGCTAGATCGGCAAGCGCATTGAAACCTGACCTATCAACAACTGCCAGATCAGCAAGCATTTTTCTGTTCAAAAGTATGCCGGCCTTCTTGAGAACCGCCATAAATTTGCTGTAGGATATACCCACTTCCTCACAAGCCGCGTTGATCCTGGTTATCCAAAGCTGCCTGAATTCCCTCTTCTCAAGCTTTCTGTGAACATAGTTCCGGATCAGGCCTTTAATAGCGGACTCTTTGGCTATCCTGTACTGTCTATGCCTGGCACTATAATGGCCTTTCGCCGCCTTAAGCGTTTTTTTTCTGTGTCTACGTGAACTTACTGCATGTTTTACTCTTGGCATCTTACTGCTCCTTGATTTATCTACTCACTCATTCTCGGTCTAACAACGATAAAAGCATCATGCACCGCACATCATGCTTATCCATACGGCAATAGTTTCTTAAGAGCCGGCTGCATCGTTTTGTCGACAAATCCGGCATGCCGGAGGTTCCGCTTTCTTTTGCGGTTCTTTTTCGTCAATATGTGTCTCTTCCCCGCATGCGACCTTTTGACTTTACCGCGTTTATTCATTTTGAACCTTTTCGCAACACCTTTATTCGTTTTCATCTTCGGCATATTAATACCCCTTTCGCTATTTCTTCGGGTTGATCGTCATTATTACAGTCCCACCCATGGACTTGGGGGCCGAATCTATTTCGCCCCACGCCGCTACATCGCTCGCCACTTTGTTCAGAAGTTGTATCCCCAGCTCTTTGTGCGCCAGCTCTCTGCCCCTGAGCCGCAAAGTGACCTGTACTTTATCTTTGTTCTCCAAAAACTCTTTTATGTGTTTTATTTTTACCATGTAATCGTTTTCTTCGATAGATGGTTTGAACCTTATTTCTTTAACCTGTATAGCATGCTGATGTTTTTTCGCTACTTTTTTCTTCTTTTCCTGCTCATATTTATATTTACCGTAATCCATTATCCTGCAAACAGGAGGATCCGTCGTCGAGGCGACCTCAACTAGATCCAACCCACGCTCTCTGGCTTTTTCCAGCCCTACGCCAGTATCGACCACTCCGATCTGGTTCCCCTCGTCATCTATCAATCTGATCTTTGGAACCCTTATCTCAAAATTTATTCTTACTCCGTCATCTCTGTTTCTGTACCTACTAAATCCCGGCCTAGCTATATTGATAACACACCTCCTGTTAATTACTTCTTACTTTCTATATCGCTCGACAATTTTCCCATAAACGCGTCCAACGAGATAGCGCCTAGATCCCCTTCTTTTCTGGACCTGACCGAAACCGTTCCTGATTCCATTTCTTTCTTTCCTACTATCGCCATATACGGGATCTTATCCAACTCAGCATCCCTGATCTTTCTCTGCATTTTTTCGGCTCTCAGATCTATCTCCACTCTTATCCTATTTCTATGCAACATATCCCGTAATTTCAACGCATACTCGGCATGAGCCTCGGATATCGGTATTACCATGACCTGCACCGGAGCCAGCCATAGTGGGAAGTTCCCGCTATAATTCTCGATAAGCGCCCCTATGAACCGCTCAAGGCTTCCCAATATAACACGGTGAAGCATGATCGGCCTTTTTTCTTTTCCGTCCGAATCAATATACTTCAAATCGAACCGCTCGGGAAGATTGAAATCACATTGTATCGTAGCGCATTGCCAAGATCGCCCGATTGCGTCCTTAAGCTTGATATCTATTTTCGGCCCGTAAAAAGCACCGTCACCTTCGTTGATATCATACTTCAACCCGCGCGTATCCAGCGCGTTTTTGAGCGCCAACGTCGCCTGCTCCCAATCCGCATCCGTCCCGATGGATTTTTCCGGGCGCGTACTTAACTCCACCTCAAATTCCCCAAAACCGAAAATATGTAAAGTCTCTTTTACGAAATCTATTACATTATTTATCTCGGACACAACCTGATCTCTAAGGCAGAAGATGTGCGCATCATCCTGCGTAAAACCTCTTACTCGCAGAAGTCCGTGGAGAACGCCGGATTTTTCATGCCTATACACATTCCCCAATTCAAAATATCTGATCGGAAATTCTTTATAGCTTCTGGTCCTCGAAGCATAGACCAGTATATGTCCCGGACAATTCATCGGTTTTACGGCATATTCCTGCTTATCGCTTTCAAAAAAATACATATTCTCTTTGTAATAATCGTAATGCCCGGAACGTATCCATATATCACGTTTCATTATATGTGGGCTGTATATAAGCTGATAGTTTTTTTCAAGATGTTTCTCGGTTATATAATCGACCACCAACTGACGGAGCATGGCCCCTTTCGGATGATAAAGAACAAGCCCCGCACCGGATATATCATTAAAACTGAAAAGATCGAGCTCCTTGCCAAGTTTACGGTGATCCCGTTTAAGAGCTTCTTCACGCAATTTCAAATAGTTTTCCAATTCTTCCTGAGAAGCGAACGCGGTCCCATATATTCTTTGAAGCATCGCGTTCTCCTCGGAACCTCTCCAATACGCGCCAGCTACGGCAAGAAGCTTAAAAGCCTTTATTTCGCCGGTACTGCCGATATGTGGTCCGCGGCAAAGATCCATGAAATCGCCGTGAGAATATATCGTAATTTCCTGATCCTCTCCCAGATCCGCGAGAAGCTCGACTTTATAACTTTCACCGCGTTCGCGAAAGATTTTCTCAGCGTCTTTTTTAGACACAACCTTACGTTCGAACTTCAGATTCTGCCCGACTATACGAGCCATTTCCTTTTCGATATTCGCGAGATCATCGACCGTCAGCGCTTTGCTGCAGTCAAAATCGTAATAGAAACCGTCCTCTATTGCCGGACCTATTCCAAGTTTCACGCCAGGATAAAGCCTTTTAACGGCATCCGCCATAACATGCGCTGCGCTGTGCCGCAATATCACAAGATTTTCATCAACCTTTTTAGCCATTTATATACATTTCCTTTTTTTCTCTTCCCTACTCCAAAAAACATTGCCTGTCTTCTTTTTTCAATAGCTGTTTTCTCTAAGACAAAATCAAATGGTGGGCGATACTGGGCTCGAACCAGTGACCTCCACGATGTCAACGTGGCGCTCTAACCAACTGAGCTAACCGCCCTCCAAAGCTATCATATTATAATTAAAAGTTTTACAAACGTACACAAAATTCTATCACAAAAGTTCGATACTGGTGGGCGAGGAGGGACTCGAACCCTCATGGCCGTGAGGCCGAAGGATTTTAAGTCCTTTGCGTCTGCCATTTCGCCACTCGCCCACACAGAAATCGAATTCCAAATCTCATTCACTTATATGCCATTTTCGCTATTCACGAAAATGGAGGTGCGGATCGGAATCGCACCGATGTACGCGGTTTTGCAGACCGCTGCCTAACTACTCGGCCACCGCACCAGATACCTTCACCCAAACAATACTAAAAACACAAAAAAACACCGTTTTGTAAAGATGTAAACTATCATAACAGCCTTTAATTGTCAATTAACTTTAAATGGCCGCTATTTCACGACTTACCGTTGAATTTTTACACAAAAAAACAGTCGGACAGATTAGAAATGTTCTATCGATGTGTCATATCGTTCTGCAGGTTTAACCTATAAGCCCTTTGAGCAGATCTTCGGGATTATCACTAGCTGGCACAGCCGATGATTTCGGATCAACCTTACTGGCAGGATTCGACATCTTCGAAGCACCCGCTCCAGAAATAGAAGGTGAACTTTTTAGAGTATAAAAAAGATACAAGTCAAAATTCACCTCGGAACAATCCACAAACAACTGTATGATCTCCGCTTTATGCGGTTTACACACATGCAACGGGCTGGCCCCACTTATAACCGTTGGAATACTTATCTCGAAAGAATGTCCTTCCGTCGATATCCTTGTCTTAAATCCACCTGCTAGCATATTTGTCACCTCGCCAAGACCATCGAAGGAATCCTGACTACCGGCAGCAACATCACAACCAAGCATTTTTGATACAACCGACGCCGCAGACGAGTTCGTAGTGCATACCACAAGAGATCCTTCCAAAGAACCGGCCAAACCGATAGCAGCTATTATCTCTTTTTTATCCTCGCTTTTAACATCGCCTGATCTGGCCATTATTATCGGGCTCATAGATAATGCCGTACTGAAAACCTCGGATGTCGAATTTATCAAACATTGTGACAATTTATCTTTTAATTCCACGATATCCCCCTGTCAGTATTGTAAATACTCCCTTAAACTTAAACGGCCCAAACACTATGCCGGAGGAGCCGGCTGTCCCTGTACCGGATTTTTCTCCAGGAACGGCGCGATCTTCAATTTAAGCTGCTCAGGCGTGAACGGCTTTACGACATACCCCTGCAAATTGGGATGCGTACTGTACGCCTGTTCTATCTTGTCTTCGGTCCCTTCTGTAGTAACCATGATTATCGGTATACTGGCCACCGCGGGGACCTTCGACATCCCCTGGATAAAATCAATACCTGTCATTACCGGCATATTCCAATCACATAGAATAAGACATATATCCTTATAATTCTGACCAACTACGCCAATGGCGACCTTTCCGTTCTCGGCCTCAAGAGCTTCATGTTCAAACCCGGCTTTTCTTATAATATTTATTATCATCTTGCGCTGTACCGCAGAGTCATCGACAACAAGAATTTTCATATATCCTCCAGAAAATTTATTTCGATCATACTATGGTAAAACCCAAAAAACTGCGGGACCACATACACTTAAACTATAATACCCTGCTGCCAGAAATATTGCAAACCAGTCACGATAAAAACTAAAAGACCGGCAAAATAACATCAATATATATCGCTTCTTTTTCCCCTATTGGTACAAACATCTCGTGTTTCACGCTCACGCTTTCGTTATACGGCAGGTCGTCGACTTCGTTAACAAAATTCGACGGAGGGGATATAATAAACTCCGGGTATCCCAATGAACAAAGCTCGGTTTTAAAAGTCCCAGCGATTATATTGCATAGTTCGCCGCAGCTATCAAGCAAGGTCTTTTCTCCGTTAGACACCTTAGTGGTATCGTAATCTATATTTGATTCCGCCACCTCAAGACCCATAGATTTCAAGAGAGCACACGCTTCTTTCCGTTCAAGATAAAGAATAATGGACCCGATGGGTTTTTGCGCCTGTGCCGCAGCATCGTCTTTGAAAAAATATATCACGGACACATATGTGGCTCATGGAATTTCTCCCAGGCAAAAACCTTCATTTTATGCCGCCACGTAATGATATCGGTTTTTTTAAGATTTGTACTCCCGCTGAGACTCCGTCCGCACAATGTAGTAAAAGTTTTTTCTGCTGCCCCCAAAAGCGTAGTGGCTATCGCTTGAAGATCCAGATTTTGCGCCATATGTTCCTCCCGGCATATCGTCGTATATATTATACCGGCATTTTGCATATTGGCTAAATTTTTTCTCTCCGGCCGGCACTAATAATTATTGTCAAAATTCACCTCGCCTGATAGAATACAGTTTGTCAGTCCGTTTTCCAGAACAAAGGAAGGCAATGAAGACCTTAAAAGGCGTTTCGGCCGCGGCCGGCATAGTAAAAGGCCTTGTTTGTGTATATTCAACCGAAACGGATACCCCTGTCCCCTACTATTTTATTAAAAAAACCTCTTTAAAAAACGAGCTTGACCGGTGCCAGTTCGCCTTTGAAACATCACGCGAAAAAATGAGAACAATGATAAATAACGCCCGTTCAAAATCCGGCCCCGATGCGGCTGATATCCTGTCCGCGCATCTTGCGATGCTGTGCGATGACAACCTGTACACAAAAGTAACCGGACTTATTTCATCAAAACTAATAAATACGGAACATGCGATCAGTTCGGTTTTTGACGAATATATCGAAAAATACCATTCGCAGACCGGACACTTTGGCGAACTGATACACGACTTTATCGACACCCGCAACCGTCTGCTTGAAACACTGGGCACCGGAACCGGTAAATTCAAATGTTCTATCGGATGCGATACTGCTGTCATAATAGCCGCGAAACGGCTTACCCCGTCGATGGTATTACAAATCCCGCGTGAACGCGTACTCGCTTTCATCACTGAAAAGGGCGGATTCACTAGTCACGCCACGATATTAGCGAGATCTTACGGCGTACCTATCATCTTCGGGATAACAAACGTGGAAAAAGAACTTAATTGCGGGTCAAAGGTTATCGTAGACGGTTCGCTTGGAAAAGTGGTCATAGCACCTGACACCGAAACCGAATCATACTACGACAAAAAGATGGAGACCATACAGAAACAAAAATACATATGCGGGATCAATAAAGAACTCGCGACACAGACAAAAACGGGCATTCGGATATTTCTTAAACTCAACATCAGCACCCCGGACGAATTTGGTTTTGCGAAAGAACTCAATCACGAAGGCATCGGGCTTCTAAGAACCGAATTCCTTTTCACCGGTCGAAAAACACCTCCGTCTGAAGACGAACAATTCGAGCTGTACAGCAAGGTCTTTTCGAAAGAAACTAAAAACACCATAACAGTACGGCTTCTGGATATCGGCCCCGACAAAATGCCGTCATATCTCAGTTTACCGTCTGATATCGCACCCGGGGCTGAACTACGCGGCGCTCTGGCCGTAGAAACCTTCCCAAAACTTTACACTTCCCAGATCAAAGCCCTTTTACGGGCAAATAAAAATTCAAACCTGCGGATTCTTTATCCGATGGTATCGGATTTAAATGACCTTAAAGTCTTTCGTTCGATACTTCAAAGCTCTATACGGGATCTTACAAAAGAGAAAAAAACATTCGACGTGAACAGCGTTCTGGAAGGCGTTATGATCGAAACGCCGGGCGCGGTAATGATGATACAGGAAATATTGAAACAGGTGGATTTCGTGAATATTGGATCTAATGATCTCCTCCAATACACACTTGCTTCCACACGCGGGAACATAGCTTCGGAAAAACGCTATCACATCTGTCATCCCGCTTTGATTAAACTTATAAAAGTCGTGGCCGATGCCGCCCTGAAACAGGGAAAAGAAGCATGCCTATGCGGAGAGATCGCAGCTTTCGAAGAATTCTACCCGATACTGTTGACTTTGGGGCTGAGATATTTCAGCGTAACGCCGTCGAAATTCAACGATATAAAATGCAAGCTTTTGCATCTCGACACAAAAAATTTCAACAAAATGTTGGACGATTATTACAGCTCGGTTTCCCGGGAAGACATCGAAAAATACTTTGAGAAATTTATTTAACTTCTTCTCTGTCCTCTTCCTGAACATATTTCCGGTCAAACGCACCTACATACATAGCCCGCGGCCTGAATATCCTGTTATTTTCAAGATACTCCATTACACGAGCTGTCCATCCAGACACACGGCTTACCGCGAATATCGGTGTGAACATATCGGCAGGTATACCCATACAGGAGTACACGATCCCGGAATAAAAGTCTACGTTAGGAAATATCCTTTTGTCACGACCAAACGCGTCAAGTATCTCTTTTTCAAGAGATTGCGCCGTCTGGAACATCTTCCAGTTCTCATCATTGACATGTCTGGTACGTTGCGCCAAATATTCGGCTATCGGCCCAAGCACCCTAGCACGGGGATCATACGCCTTGTACACACGGTGCCCAAACCCCATAACCCTTTTTTTCTCTTTGATAGCTTTATTGACCCATTTCTTTACGTTCTTCGACCCACCTATATCTCGCAGCATATACAGCACATGCTCATTCGCTCCGCCATGAAGCGGACCGCTCAAAGCCGCTATTCCCGACCCTACTGAAAAATATATGTCCGCGAGCGTCGAAGCCACGACCATCGCGGCGAACGTGCTGGCGTTCATACCGTGATCCGCGTGAAGTATGAGCGCGATGTCCATTACTCTTTCCTCGAGCGGGGTCGGTTTTTCGCCGGTCATCATATAAAGAAAATTCCCGGCGTGACTGAGCGTGGGATCGGGTTCTAACGGTAGCCGTCTCTTTTTTAACCTCGCAACCGCCGCGGCTATGGTCGCTACCCCGGAGATCAGATGATAACAGCTTTCGCGCCCCATTACGGACTCAAGCTTTGTGTCCATCTTTTTTATTTCGGACCTATCCATCTCTCTTTTATCAAAATGATAGATGGCGTTCTTTTCCCCCTTCGGTACGGTTTCCATGGCGATAGAATCCTCGTCGGAGGATATAACCTTTCCGAGAGTTTCCATATCCCTGATATGTTCCGCATCAGCGCCGAGAAGTTCATACCTCATCAGGTTTGATCCAAGCCTTATAGCCGCCATAGAATTCATGTTTTCGATCGGGTAACCCATCAGGATACTCATCATCTTGTTCATATTTCTATACTTCAACAGCTGATTTTTATAATCCTCAAGCTGCGAATGCGTCGGCAGATTCCCGTTCAAAAGAAGATATGACACTTCCTCGAACGTCGAATAGGCGCACAGTTCAAAAATATCATAACCGCGATATATCAGCCATCCTTTGGCCCCGTTCACGTAACCGACCTTGGTTTCGCACGCGATCGCTCCCTCGAGGCCCGGGCCTACGGTGCATGTTACCGGCCAATCCATCGGCTTTGTAAGATCCGGTTCCGGCGTGGTTTCGGTCTCTTTACGCGCTTTCGCTCCAGCTTCCAATATAATTTTGGTTATCGCTCTCGTCTCTTTATCGCTTCTATATGGCATTGTAACTCCTTATTTTTACGCATTTTTCCTCATATCTTTAAAAACAGGATAACGCACGCGTTTATTATATTAAACGGGGTTTTAAAAATCAATGATTATGGTTAGGGTCATAAAATACCCGTAACACACTCTATCCACCAGCTGTTCGCGGAATTAAAAAACTTATTTTCCCCGCGCCTGGCGTATTCCATCTCTTTCATGGAATAATGCCCGGTCAGTCCCCCGTTCCTGGCGATGAATAAATTTTTAAGATCGCCCCCCGTATATTTCACGATATCCCTGAGCCCGGAGAATTCCTTTATCAAACGAAATACCTGCTGGGCTATGTACCTTTTTTCCGGCGAAACGCTTTCATCGGGAAGCAGATATTCTATTATTATGAAATTTTTCCGGTCCGTAGACACAAAATCGGACAGGATCTTTTCCATCTCCTGCCTGGAGAGATAATAACTTATACCTTCCATGATGACGATCGTCGGCTGGTCTTTCGAAAAGTCGCTATCCTTATCGAGAAGGTTCACAAATATTCCGGACGCTATATCGGCATGATAGCAATTTATTTTTTTGGAAAGATCGGGGATCAATCTTTCGTAGATATTTTTCTTCTTATCCATGCTGTGTATATCTATCTCGAACACTCTGCTCACAACCGTGGGATTCTCTGCAAGCACTTCCATCACCAAAGGAGACAGCCCCGCCGCAAGATACACTATCTGTGAATCCGGATACGCGGTTATTCTTTCGGTTACTATTTTTTTTATAAATACCTTCCTATTCATTATAACCTCGCCGTACCACGGACATATCTTATTGCACATATTTATCAGGCTATCCGCCGAAGATAGATCCAGCGTTTTCAAAAACTCCGCGGCGATACCGTCACAATAAAGCCCGGACGCCCATTTCATCACAAGAGCGGCGGTCGGGCTTAAATATAATTTTTCGCTGTTTTGAGACATCATGACCTTTCGGCGGTCGAAGAATCGACCGTTATCGCCCGTATCGGCCTTACCGGGCATTTATTTTCGCACATACCGCATCCGACACAGAGATCTTTATCGACATACGGCTTATGGATCGTAACGCCATCGACAACCTCAGATTCGAGTTTTATCGCCTTCTCCGGGATCGGACAATGTTCTTCGCATACAATACATTCCACTTTGTCGTGCCACGCGAGACAAACACCCTTATTGACGCACGCGGTCCCGAGCTTAATTCCCTGTTTTTTATGCACATCTAAGTGAGGTATCGCCCCGCTTGGACATACTTTGCCGCACATATTACAGTCGAATTGGCAATATCCTATCTCCGGCGCCAGCTTCGGGGTCCACACCGCCTCGGGCCCGGCCTCAAAAAACACCGGCTGCAACCCGTTCGTAACGCATACTTTCATACAATTACCGCATCGCACGCAACGTTTTACAAAATCACTCTCTTCCAGCGCGGCCGGCGGGCGAATAACGGTTTTTTTTGTTCCCCCGAACAGTTTACCTTTAATATCAAACCCGAACGACATTAAAGCCGCCGCCAAGAACGCGATAAATTCATGCCGTGTTATACCGGAGCGCCCTCCGGGCTGTCCGGCTTCAGATTGCTTTTCGCGGTCAAAAGAAAACTTCACAGCGTTGACTTTACACACATAGACACAATCCATACAAAGAACGCACTCGGCCGGATCATATTTTTGACCGTCGGCGAATATCGCCCCCATTCTGCACTTCGCCGCGCATAAACCGCAATGCCCGCACTTTTCGGCATGCCTTCTCAGCAAAGATAATTTCGCGGTAACGCCGTACAACGCCCCCAACGGGCACAACGCGCGGCACCAAAATCGCGCGACAAACACGGCCGTCACCAACGGAAATAAAAAACATATAAAAAACATGAACGAGCCCTGATAACAGCGAACTCCTTCCGCGAGAAAAGACGAACGCAGATTAGTGTATACATCATATACAGCCCCTCCATGGCTTCCCAGGGACTGCACGGCAATTATGAACACTTTGTCTACCGCGAATATAACGGCCGGGATGACATTCATCGAAACGGCGCGCCCCGCGATAACCGTCGGATCCATAATCCATGCCGCCTGATATCCGAGAACAGCTAAAAATACGACTACCGTCAGGATAAAAAATTTTATAAAACGCGATTTCCTCAACATATCGCTGTTCTTCAAGGTTTTTTTCCTTATACCGCCCGCAAGGTCCACACATGCCCCCAACGGACATATCCACCCGCAAAAAAATCTTCCCAGGATCAAAGCGGCAAGAAGCATGGCCGCGGCAAACATCATGCCGGGAATTATCGCTCTTTCGCTTATCGCGGCCATCGTCATAAGCAAGGGATCCAGCTTAAAGAACAACCCGGACGGCAATAGCCCCTTCAACGGATACGCGGTGTACCAGAGGATAGAAACAAATACCATTAACGATATTGTTTGCGCGGCCGATCTGATCATCGTCAATTTTTTCATTTCGTTAATCGCTCCGTTAAACGGTCAAATTAAATACTTTAGCTTTGTCGATATCCATGCTACCAAGTTTTTTTTCGGCCGCCAACCGTATATAAGAGATACTCGCGGGCTCTCTATTTACAAGCGACGCGGAATAAGCGTCTACCAAAACAGGATCTACGCCGACTATTACTTTATTAAATACCGCCACATCCGCAAGATTCCCTCCGGTCGGACCGTTTCTGAGAAGCACCCTTGTGGCGTCCATCACCGTAAGTTCGGGTTTTATAAAATCCGCCATATCCGACACCTTGTTCCCTATATCGACATGCATTTTCCCTCGCATACCGCTGCATACCCCCATAAGATTTTTTATGGACAGAGTAAGCCCAGTAAGCGCGTGATGCTTCAGAACCGGCACATTTATGAACACATCACAATCCACGGCGTCGCGCAATATCGGCCATTTCTCCATCGGGCTCTTGTACGGGAACTTAGCGCTTACGATATTCCAATGATTCGCGAAATATACGTTGGCGCCGTGCTCTTTCGCTATCTTCGCGATGCCGCTGTTCTCATATGTTTTCTTTTCGTCATCGCAAGGCACATCGAACACATTGACTTTACGCGCGCCCTCCTTAAAACACATGTCTATAAGCGCTGCCACAACAGCCGGCTCGGTATTCGCACCCTGCGCAGGACTTCTGTCCCATCCAATATTAGGTTTTACTACAACAACATCTCCTTTTTTCACAAAACGCCCCATACCCCCCATAGCCTCCACGGCTTTCACGGTATTATTGTAGGGATCATTACCAGTGGCCACCACCAGATCATATTCGGTCTTTATATCTTTTTTCTGTCTTCCGGTAGACTCAGGCGCCGCGGCAAGCGCGTATTTAGCGAATTTATTCTGAAAAAAAGAAAAAACCAGCAAACCCCCGCATACCTTAAGAAAACCCGAACGTGTTATTCGTGATCTGCACATATTCAGCATTCTTTTTATCATTTGCTCCATGATCCCTCCGTTCCGGATCCTTAGATCGACCCCAGCCACAAACATCGCAACAAAAACGCACCAAGGCCGCATCCCATCCGGTATTTAATATTTAATAAAGTTTATCACAAAGTACATGGATTTGACAGCGGAGCGCACCCGTTGTGCGCAGGAAAAAGAGTAAACATCATTCCCAGATAGCCCCTGCGGGGATGATGCATTGATGTCATTTCCGCACGCATTTAGCGGGAATCTATAATATGAAAATCAGATGACTTTAATGTTATGGATGCCCGATAGATGCATTCGGGCATGACATGGATTTCGAGCAGCCTGTCCGCCGTAGCCAAATAACATGAAATAGTTCGGCGAAGGTGGATCCACGGTAGAAAGAACACAAACTTCTCCGCAAATGAAACGTTTTTTGATTTAGTATATGATATCGATCCGCGTTTAGTTTACGACAATCTATTCCGGTAGTCCTGATAAGAAAATTTACGTACGATGCGGACACGTTTTGGGGCAGGCTCATAAACGGCGATGGACGGAAGCCGTATCCCGTTGAACGTATTATTTTTGACCATTGTATAATGCGCCATATCCGTGAACACGAGTCTATCTCCGGGTTTGAGTCGACGCGAAAAAGAATAATCGCCTATCACGTCACCGGCAAGACATGTCATCCCGGCCAGCCTGTAAGTGATTTTTTTTTCACCCGGAATACCTGCTCCTATTATTTTTGGCCTATATGGCATTTCCAGGACATCCGGCATATGAGCGGCGGCCGACGTATCGAGTATGGCGATATCCATCTCGTTATGAACTATGTCCATAACCTCAGATACAAGAAAACCCGTATTCAACGCGATCGCTTCTCCGGGCTCGAGATAAACTTCAGTATTATATTTTTTCTTGAAATTTTTAATCAGCCGGCACAGCAACCTTACATCGTAATCTTTACGCGTTATATGATGCCCTCCGCCAAAATTTATCCATTTCATGGACTCTATATATCTACCAAATCGTTTTTCGACGGCACTCAGCGTTCTCTCCAGTGAATCCGAATTGAGTTCACACAACGTATGGAAATGAAGCCCGGTGATCCCGGAAAGATCTTTATTCTCAAAATCTCTTAGCTTTATACCAAGGCGGGATCCAGACGCGCACGGGTCATATATTTTCACCTTAACTTCTGAATGTTCGGGATTTATCCTTAGCCCCGCTTCCACTTTTTTCTTCGATGACATAAGAACGGGTTTAAATTTTTCCCACTGCGAAAAAGAATTGAAAGTAATATGACAACAGTACTTCATTAATTCTTTCATCTCTTCTTTTCTGTACGCGGGAGCGCAAGCGTGAACTTCCCCGCCAAATTCCTCGAAACCGAGGCGGGCCTCGTCCAAAGAACTTGCGGTCACGCCTTTTAAATATTCCCTGATAACAGGAAAAACACTGAACATCGCGAACCCTTTAAGTGCGAGTATGATCTTGCAACCCGTTTCTTCCTGAACATGCTTCAGCACAGACAGGTTGCGCCTTAAAAGGCTTTCATCCACCACATAACAGGGCGTGTATTCAAGATCCTTCACGAATGTTTTTACGTTATTTTTCATGTTTTCTTTCTAAAAAATACGGGGAACGGACATCCGTTCCCCGTATTCTATTTTCCCGTTAATTCCATCATTTTATCTCTTTAATCACCCACGGCAAACCGTGTTTGTTCAATTTTTCCATAAAAGGATCCGGGTTAAACTCTTCTACGTTATACACGCCTTTACCTTTCCACTCGCCTTTGAGGGCCATCATCGCGCCGATCATGGCGGGGACTCCAGTGGTATAAGAGATCGCCTGGGCTTTAACCTCTTTGTAACATTCCGCGTGATCACACACGTTGTAGATATATATTTTGCGGTGTTTTCCGTCCTTGATGCCTTCCATCATACATCCGATGTTAGTTTTCCCTTTGTAATTCACGCCAAGAGAAGCGGGTTCCGGCAGAACGGCCTTAAGAAACTGAAGAGGAACTATTTCTTTCCCTTCATAAATAACGGGATCGATACGTGTCATACCAACGTTCTGGAGAACTCTCAGATGCGTCAGATATTCCTGACCGAATGTCATCCAAAAACGTATCCTTTTAAGCCCCTTTATATTTTTCACCAGAGATTCAAGCTCCTCATGATACATGAGATACATTTCTTTCGGACCAACCTCGGGAAAATCGAATGTTTCATGCACCGACAAAGGATCCGTCTCTATCCATTTGCCGTTCTCCCAGTATTTACCGCGCTGCGTAATTTCCCTTATGTTGATCTCCGGATTAAAATTTGTAGCGAACGGATGCCCATGCGACCCGGCATTACAATCCATTATCTCCACCGAATGGATTTCGTCGAAATAATGTTTTTGCGCATATGCACAAAAAATATTCGTCACGCCCGGATCGAACCCGCATCCCAGAACGGCCATCAATCCGGCTTTTTTAAAACGAGTCTTGTACGCCCACTGCCATTTATAACAAAATTTCGCCTCATCGCGCGGCTCATAATTAGCCGTATCGAGATAATTGACACCTGTTGCAAGACACGCGTCCATTATCGCGAGATCCTGATAAGGAAGCGCTACATTTACAACCAGGTCCGGCTTAAAGCTCTTTATTAGTTTTATAGTTTCTTTTGGATTATCCGCATCGACCTTAGCCGTCTTTATCGGACGTTTTATTCCGGCCGCCACTTTCTTACATTTTTCAAGAGTCCTGCTGGCAAGCATGATCTCGCTGAACACCTCAGGCACCTGAGCACATTTGTGCGTCACGACTCCGCCAACTCCACCTGCGCCGATTATCAAAACCCTGCTCATCTTTGTCTCCTTTTAGAATAAAGGTCCTAATATCCTTACATATAAAAAACGGCATTATTATATATCAAATCCCGGTCTTTTTAAACCCGAAATTTGTAGGGCATACGGACTACTATCGATCATTCAGGGATAAGACAGGAACTCCGGACATATGGTTTAAAAATTCTTCAGGAGATCGGATCGCTGAAATCAAAACTTTTTTTCCGAAAAAGCACTTCACACGCATCGACTATTTTCGGATCAAAACATGTTCCCGAGTTACGGCGTATCTCCGCCAGCGCCATATCGACTCCAAGAGCGGCACGATATGGTCTATGAGACGCCATCGCCTCAACAACATCGGCTACCGATACTATCTTTGACTCGGTCAAGATAGTATCTCCGCATATACCTTCCGGATACCCACTGCCGTTTATGCGTTCATGATGCTGAAGAGCTACCTCGGCTATCGGCCACGGAGATTTAATGTTTTTAAGAATATCAAATCCGACCTTTGAATGAGTTTTTATTATAGAAAACTCCACGTCATTCAATTTACGGGGACTACCCAGGATCTCGACCGGGATATATATCTTTCCCACGTCATGCACAAGTCCCGCCAGATATACCCCCTGTGCAGTTTCCGTTCCAAGATCCAGCTCCTTCGCGAGCGCGTACGATAACTGCGCCACTCTCTTTTGGTGCCCTGCCGTATACGGATCCCTCATTTCTACGGTTAAAGCCAGCGCATGCACCATATCTTCGAAAGTTTTTGCAAGAGCCGATATCGTGTGTTCCAGCTCATTTTCGGTCCTTTTCCGGTCACTGATATCCATTATGAAACCTTCTAGAAAAAGCAATTTTCCGTCGGGCGTAAAAACTCCCTGCCCCTGTTCCCACACCCATTTTTCTCTACCATCCGCGGCACTGATCCTATAACCCATTTTGTATATTTTATGCTCGGAAACACCGTTTTGTATGCTATACCAAACAAGGTCCCTGTCCTCTTTTTTTATAATGTCACGGTATGCCATCTTTGTATTGTTCATCAGATGTTCCGGATCATATCCGGTAAGACCGAAACTACCACCACTGATAAATTCCATAGTTCGACGGGTATCGTTGTAGGCACGATATGCCATCCCGGGTAGATTACCTACAACAGTCGAAAAGATACGTTGCTCTTCTAAAAGAACTTTTTCGGTTTTTTTTCTCTCAACAGAATACCGTATCACCTTATCGAGCATTTTTCCACTAAAACCACCCTTAATGAGATATTCCTGCGCCCCCTTATTCAGAGCGTCTATCCCCTTACTTTCATCATATTCGCCTGTTATTACTATGATCGGTAGATCAGGTTTGGCCTGGCTTATACGCATGACCGTATCTGTACCTTTGCTGTCAGAAAGGTTGAGATCAAGCAAAACTATATCAAATCTTTCACTAGCGAGGACTTCCAACGCCGCTTTGAGGGTTTCTGTTACTTTGATCGTATATTCATACTGGGATGATTCGAGAAGGGTATTGCTCAGCAACCGACTGTCAACGTCATTGTCTTCCAGTATAAGCACCCGTATTGTCTCTTTTACCTGTTTTCCAGCCATTCCTACCACTCCCCCATGTGCGCCTTTGCATTGGAAGAAATTGTACCAACATACTAACTTTATTTTATCTAAATATTCCTAACAATGCAAATTTCCAATGAATATATTCTGATCTCCAACAAAAGACAAGACCTTTCAGAGTTTAATCCCAGGCCATTAACGGCGAAAATAATATCAAATCACAAAGAAATTGCACTCTAACCGAATATACTGTAATATGTTATGAACCATGGAGAAAATAGATATAACGATAATTGGAGCCGGGGTTGTCGGACTCTCCATTGCGCACAACCTCAGCAAAACCGACAAAAGCATACTTGTTATTGAAAAACATCAGTCTTTCGGACAAGAAACCAGCTCTCGCAATTCGGAAGTCATTCACGCCGGCATATACTATCCTCCATGCAGTCTAAAAATAGAAACCTGTATACAAGGAAGGCAACTTTTGTATGAACTCTGCAAAAAGCATTCAATCCCACATAAAAAATCCGGCAAGCTTATCGTAGCTCAGGAAAATTCAGAATTTGATAAACTAGAAAAGATCCGTTTAAACGCTATTGCCTGTGGCATAAAAAATGTCCGCTACATCGAAAAGAACGAACTGAAAAGCATGGAACCGGCTATACGCTCAGAAAGAACTTTGTTAATTCCGGATACAGGCATCGTAGATACCCATTTGCTAATGAAATTTCTGCATGATTATGCCCGTTCCAAAGATATAGATTTCGTTTTCGGAACCGATGTTACGGATATCAAAAGATCCGATGGTGAATATTTAATAACGGTAAAAGAACCGAACGGCGAATCATTCTCTTTTTGCTCAACATGGGTCATCAATGCGGCCGGCCTTTACTCCGACGCAATAGCCAAAATGCCGGGACTCGATGTCGAGGAATACGGCTATAAACTTCATTTTTCGAAAGGACAATATTTTCGCATACAAAAACCGGGGAAATTCAACATAACAAGACTTGTTTATCCCCCGCCTTCGGACATCGATCTGGGCATTCATCTCACACCAGATCTTGCCGGAGGACTGCGACTTGGCCCGGACTCAGAATATGTGGGAAACATCGAGTATTCCGTCGATCCAAACCGAACAGAAACATTCTTTTCATCGGCCCGGCGTTTTCTACCGTCTCTTGATATATCCGATATCACACCCGAATCAAGCGGCATCCGCCCTAAGTTACAGACAGAAACCGGACCTTTCAGAGACTTTGTGATAAGCGAAGAAAGTGAAAAAGGATTCCCTCATATGATAAATCTGATCGGCATAGAATCCCCAGGATTAACGGCAAGCCTTGCGATCGCTAAAAAGATCGAGCGACTGATTAAATAGGGACACAAACGTTATCTGACTTCCACCGTTATAGAAAAAGTCTTGGCAGAAGGAACACTTTTTTCCCATGAGCGATGATAGATCAGTTTAAGACTTGTCTTCCCTTTAAGCATTCCTTTAAAACAAAATATCTGCCGCCCCGGAGCTCCTACTAGATCCGAACTAGGCTTAAAATCACCCTTTTTGAATTTTAAGATCTTTCCGTCAAGCTCGGCAGGTTCCCAAATATACCCTGTAGTGGGATTCGATTCCAATGATACGGACATACTTTCACCGGTGGATATTCTTATTTTTCTACCGTCATCTTTTTCAGTAAGAGCAATTTCCCGATGACCACACCCCGACAAAACCAAAACACACATTAAAAACAACAGGGTTTTTCTCACCATCGATTTTACACCTCTGGAGAACTTTTTAAATATTATTTCTCCGCACCGGGATTTTGTCCTTTTGGCGCAGGACTTTCATCAGCTGTTTCATCAAAAGAATTATCCATATCTTCATCAGTAAACGTAAAATTACTGTCTACCGCCTCATACCCCTTGTCAATCTTTTTAACCGTCACTTCAACTTCATCGCCTTTAAGAAGAAAATAATCCTCTATAAAACCTTCAGGGGTATTTATCTTAGTTCCGTTCACGACCATGTAAGTATTATCATCCGCTATCTCGCCTATGGTACCCTTTATAACAGTTTTATCTCCCACGGCTGGAACCGAAGGAACCACTGGCTGTGTTTCTTTAGCGGTAGAAGCGCTTTGCGCTTCTTTAACTGCCGGAGCAGATTGCGGCGTATTAACACCTTCCGCTGAATACGAAATCACCGCGCCGGAACAAAGCAAAACCGACATAACAATCCCGCTTATAATAACCTTTGACCTAACCATAAAGCCCCTCCTCTGGTTCAATCAGCGACTACCTATCCTCTTCGTCTTCATCGCTTTCTTCCTCACCCTCATCACCGTCGTCATCCTCGTCTTCTTCCATCATGTCATCATCTTCTTCGAATTCAAGATCTTCTGCGTCTTCCTCTTCTTCTTTAAGGCTATCCGTCTCTTTAAACGTTACCGGTTTCATTTTCACGATCTCAAGTTCCGCATAACACTCGGGGCAATACATCATATCGCCAATATTAAGATCTTCTTCAACCGGGATACTCTGTCCACATGCGGGACATTTTCCTTTTTTGTTACTAGCCGCCATTAACACTCCCCCCTCTTAAAAAAAACACAGTGTTAAACGTAATTTACATACACCCAATATCACTTTTTTCCCAAACCTCGCCAAGTGTATCACAACAAATTTTGAGTGTCAAATATTTACGCATAATACGGCGGATCATGTATCGAGCTCAGAAACAAGCTGAGTTGGCAACTTGTTTATTTTACCACTAAGAGAACGATAAAAACCGATATTTTTAGTTTTTTATTCCCCACGAGACAGGAACGAACCAACAGCCCTTTTAACAATAAAAGTAAGCGTCCTTGTCTTTTCGCCGGTACGCCGATATGACGGGAACTTATGCACCGCACACTTGCTACATATGTTTACATCATAAAAATTGTCCGGCAAAAGACCTTTTGACGTTAAAGTCGTTCTTATAAAATCCACCGGATCGAAGAGACAGCTTCCTCCGTTTTTTGTTACGAAACCATTCAAACGAGAATATGCCAGAAATTCCTCACCTACTTCGTAACAACACTTTCTAAGCCCTACTCCGACAAATACTTTGAAAGACGAAAGATCCCCGCCTATATTGTCCAGTATTCCTCCCACTGCGGGTTTCCACCCCATATGTACAACCCCGGCGATATTCTTTTCTTCGCTGTAAAACACTATCGGCATACAATCGGCGGTTCTTACAACTACAAGATGATCGTCAAGACATGTAAAAAGTCCGTCTCCTCCGAAAAGCCCGTCCCTTTCGGCACGATTCACCACAGCGGAATGCGTTTGCTCCATGTAACATAATTTTGTCGACACATCGAACATATCCAGCAAGCTCGAGGAATCCTCCGGCAATCTTCCGATAATTTTGTTTTTTGTGAACCCTGCGGTTATCCCGACCGGAAAGAAATGTTCTATAAAATATGCGGCATCGGTTTCCCGTAACATTGGATTATTTTTTTGCGGCATGTTTTTAGTTATCTTCACAACGACATCCGGAGTATTATCCTACCTGTTTTCCATTTCATTAAGTCGTTTTGTGCATTGATTCACGGCATCTACACAGCCGTTCACGGCACTTTGCGCACCGTCCACATAATCTCGACCGATATAATAGTTTTTCGCAAGAACCTCGAATGCAGCCCTCGCCTGCTCATATAGATTCCCCGCTTCCATGAAAAGATATCGAGCTATCTTAATATTATCCTTTGTTGGACTGCCAAGAACCTTTTTTGCCCTCTCTGAAAACTCTTTCGCGAGATCTATCTTTTCAAGGGCCTTTTCCTTTAAAGTATCCGGCGTCTCCTGTGCTGGCGCCGAAACGGCCATAGAACACACAAAATATCCGACAAGAACAACTAAACTTAAAAATTTATTCATCATTCATCTCCCCGTTAACAATGTATCATCTAGTGGACAATATTAAGCATACCCGCCGAAATAGTATTTTACAAGACACCTGAAGCCCTCCGGGTTAAAACCCAGGGTTGTCCGCGAAGGAGAATGGAACCATACGCGTTAGATCCCGAGAACACTTCCGTAATAAGTTGAAACTGCGTTCAAAAAAAGTCGGGAGCTCCGTTCTCCGAACAAAACAGGACCTCCCGACGCGCAACTTTTACTTTCCCGCCAACGCCTGTTTCAAGTCCTCATCAACGGTTGTGATCGGTTTAACGGCAAACTTATCTATCAATACTTTCAGCACATTCGGCGACACGAACGCCGGAAGAGTCGGCCCCAACCTGATATCTTTTATCCCCAACGCGAATAATGTAAGCAAAATACAGACTGCCTTTTGCTCATACCAAGATAATATCAGCGATAACGGCAACTCATTGACCGAACAATTAAAAGCCTTCGCTAAGGCCGACGCGATCATTATCGCCGAATACGCGTCGTTACACTGTCCGCAATCGAGAAGCCGCGGGATACCTCCGATATCCCCGAACTCGAGCCTGTTAAACCGGAATTTCCCGCAGGCAAGCGTTAGTATCACACAATCTTTAGGAACCTTTTGGGAAAAGTCAGTGTAATAATTCCTTCCCGTTTTCGCGCCGTCACAGCCGCCGATAAGAAAGAAATGTTTTATTTTGCCGGTTTTTACGGCATCTATCACTTTATCAGCCACACCCAGAACCGTATTATGCCCGAATCCGACAAGGATCTCCTTCCCGGGGATATCCTCCTTAAAGCCTCCGCATTCCAGAGCTTTATTTATTACTACCGAAAAATCTTTTTTATTGCCCATGGCGCTGATATGCTTTACTCCCGGCCACGCCACAAGCCCCGTCGTGAATATCCGGTCGTTATACGATTCCTGCGGCTTCTGGATACAGTTCGTTGTCATAAGTATCGCTCCGGGAAAAGCAGGAAACTCCTTCTGCTGTTCCTGCCAGGCGCTGCCAAAATGGCCGACAAAGTGTTTATGCTTTTTAAGCTCGGGATAACCATGGGCGGGTAGCATCTCCCCATGCGTGTAAATATTTATCCCTTTGCCTTCGGTCTGCTCCAAAAGCTGTTTAAGATCCAAAAGATCATGCCCGGATATAAGGATCGCCGGACCTTTTTGGGCACCTAAGAATACTTTTGTCGGCACGGGATTCCCAAAAGATCTTGTATTCCCCCTGTCCAACGCCTCCATACATTTCAAATTGACCATACCGAATTCCATTATTAACGAGACCATATCGTCGGCAGATAACTTATCATCAAGAAGCGCGGAAAGGCCTTTATGGAAAAATGCCTTTACATCTTCAACCTCTTCCCCTAATATGGCTGCGTGATCGGCATAAGCCGCCATTCCTTTCATTCCCAGCAAAAGTATTTCCCGAAGACTTCTTATATCCTCATTAAGCTCAGGGTTGGCAAGGATCCCAACATGCCGTCCTTGCTCGATCAACCCGGCTTGTGAATCAGAATTCTTCCATGAAGCCGCCGCCGGCAACTGTTCTGTAAAATCTTTTTTATTCTTAGCCGCATACGCTTTATCAAAAAGCGATCTTATTCTTTCTTTCATCACATATGACTTTTTGATCATCGCCTCTATGCGCACGGCGTCAAAATTGACATTTGTTATCGTTGTGAATAATGCTTCTTCAACGAATCTATCAACTTCTTTATCCGAAGCCCCCAAATCCCTGGCCATTTTTCCGTACACGGCAAGGCCTTTCAAACTATAAAGGAGAAGATCCTGAAGTACCGCGATAGGTTCTTCTTTTCCGCAAACACCTTTTACGGTGCATCCCTTTCCTCCAGCAGTCTGTTCGCATTGTCTACAGAACATCGACATAAATACCTCCTTGTTTACTTTTACTTTCTATACGATATTTCCTTCCAAAGAGATCATATATTCTTTTAATATAACATTTTCCCCTGATCTCCGAATAGCTTCTTCCACAAGAGACTCAGTACCACGACAGCACGGCACTACCATATGGACCACCGTAACTGTCTTTATATCATTCGCGCGGAATATTTCCGCCATTTTTTCAATATAAACATCCTGTCCATCATCTAATTTCGGACAGAATATTATCAGTTTTTTCCCTTTTAAAAATCTCTGATGAAAACCGGCGTAAGCAAACGGCACACAATCAGCGGCCACGACGATATCGGCATTTTTAAAATATGGCGCCGCCGGATTCAGTAGATGTAATTGAATGGGCCACTGCTCCAAAGTCGATGCCACATCCTCTCCGCCACAACTCACGCTATCTCCGTTTTCCCTCCTAATATCCATCATCCTTGCTCCGGGACAAACTCCGGGGTGTACATGGCCCGGGTTTTTCTTTCCATCAAGGAAACGAACAGCCTGTTCTAAATAACCGTTTTCTCCATTCGCTTTTAGATGTTCCAGATGTTCATTAACCCGATCGGCACGTATGACATTTTCCATAACTTTCGACTCATCATATGCCTCGGCTTCTCTTTCCTCGATAGTGATCGCTCCTAACGGACACCTTCCTATACATGCACCCAAACCGTCACAAAGCGCGTCTTCTCTGAGTTTCGCCTTCCCATCAATTATCCGCAACGCGCCCTCCGGACAATTCGGGATACACTGCCCGCAACCGTTACATTTTGTTTCATCTATTTTTATTATTTTTCTTTTCATTGGATGCCTCTTTAATATCGTCAATCAGGTTTTGTATCGTAATCCCCTCAAGTTCGTGGTTCACCTTTTCTTCTATGGCTTTGATCCTTTTTCTCAACACGCATTTAGAACGGTTACTACACACTTTTTTCCTAAACATACATTCCGAAAGTTGTATATCACCCTGGAATATCTTTATAATATCTACCAGATCCACTTCGGACGGGTTCGCTTTTAACTTCACGCCGCCGGAGGCGCCTTCGCGCGATGTCACAACTCGTTCCTTTATTAAGAGCTGTAATATCCTCCTTAGATACTGATATGGAATGTCCTGTTTGGCCGATATCTCGCTGGCCGGGATAAAACTTCCTCCTCTGATCGCGAGTTCTATTATCGCCCTAACGGCATAATCCGTATTCTTCGTCAAAAATTTCATCTCCGTCCTTTCTTTTAACTGATACTAGTTTAGTATCAGTTTTGGGGAAAGTCAAGAATATTTTAGCAAGTTATATAATTCGAGGTATATGGAGGGGAAGATAGCTACGGCGGGCATGTAAGATTCGCCGTTATCCGATTAAAAATAATTTACGCATCAGCGCGAGTCAAACGCCGGAAGATCAAAAATGGAAAGGCGAATCTGGCATGTCCGCCGTGGCTGTGTAGTGAGGCGTTTTACTCGGATATTTGACGGCGGGAACCGAATATCTAAAAGATCTTTCCCACCAAAACAGATAGTTCGTAAAAGACCGCGGCCATGAGCGCCGCGCAGGGAATGGTCAATATCCAGGCTGTGATTATTTCTCCGGCTACGCCCCAGCGGACCGCGCTCAGGCGCTTTAGCGATCCAACGCCCATTATCGCACCTGTAATAGTATGTGTCGTGCTTATCGGGATACCGAACATAGTAGAAAAGAAAAGCATGCATGACGCCCCGGTCTCGGCACAAAACCCGTCAACCGGCCTAAGTTTGGCTATTTTCTGCCCCATCGTTTTCACGATACGCCACCCGCCGAACATGGTCCCCAGAGCGATCGCGCCCTGGCACGCAAGTACCACCCACAACGGGATATGGAACTCCTTGCCTAAAAGGCCTGCGGAAAAAAGAAGGCTGGCAATTATACCCATGGTTTTCTGGGCGTCATTACCGCCATGTCCAAGACTGTAAAGAGCGGCGGATAGTATCTGCCCTTTTCTGAAGATATGATCAACCTTCAACGGGGAACTTCTTCTGAAAATGATCGAAACGACGTTCCCAAAAAACAAACCGAGAAAAAAACCGAATAGCGGCGCGATAAAAATGAACGCCACGATCTTCAATATACTGCCCCACATAAGAGCGGAAGGCCCCACTTTTACAAGAGCCGACCCCACCATACCGCCGATAAGCGCGTGAGAAGAACTAGTAGGAAGGCCGAAATACCAGGCGATTATATCCCAGATACAGGCGCCCATCAAAGTCGCGAAAATAACACGTTCGTCTATTATACTTATATCGATAACGCCTTTGCCTATCGTATTCGCGACATGAAGCCCGAGGAATAAAAAAGCCACAAAATTAAAAAAAGCGGCCCATATAACGGCCTGCGACGGCTTAAGGACCCTGGTAGAAACTATCGTGGCGATAGAATTGGCGGAATCGTTGAACCCGTTCAAAAAATCGAATACAAGCGCAAGAATTATAAGAAAAATTATCGTTATCGTCATTTACTGATCAACCTATGCCTGTTTTACAACAATGGAATTGATAACATGTGTCACGTCCTCACAAATGTCAAGAACCGTCTCAGCGTCCTCATAAAGTTCTTTCCATTTTATCACAGCGATCGGATCTTTCTCATGCTCAAAAAGGTCGACAAGAACCTTATCCCTCATCACATCGCCCACATTCTCAAGTCTATTCACCTCAACGCAGGCGTCTTTTATAATTTTGGAGTTTTTCATATCGCTCAGGCCTCTTATGGCTGCTGCAAGCGCTTTCACAGACTCCTGTATAACGATCGAGAACTCGATCATATGCTTATTGCTGCCGGGCACATTGTAAACTTTCATACGATTAGTGATCGTCGTAAGCATATCCGCGACATCATCTATCTCTTTAGCCAGGCCATGGATGTCTTCCCTATCAAAAGGGGTTATAAAAGTTTTGTCCAATTGATCGATTATCTTATGGCACGCTTCATCGGCTTCCTGCTCTATCGCGTGCATTTTGTCGTACAAAAGCTCGTTTACACAGCTTTCTTTCGCTATCTCAACAAAGAACTCCGACGCCTTGACGGCATAACCGATCTGATCGTTTAATAGATTGAAGAAATTAACGTCCCGCGGAAAAAATTTTCTAAACATATCGGCATTCCTCCTGCGTTGTCAGAAAAAGTATATTGAACGGATCCGGAGAAACCGGACTTAAAAGATTATATCCGTTATCGGGGACTATGTAAACATTTTTGTAATATTAGTCGCGGGTCGGGAGTAAGAAGTTTGGAGGGTTTTACCAACTCCCAACTCCTAACTCCAAACCTTACTACATTTCAGAGGCACTTTTACCGGCGAGATAACCCGTCGAAAACGCAGCCTGAAGATTGAACCCTCCGGTCTCACCATCTATATTGATCATCTCCCCGGCGAAATACAGCCCTTTTATCAACCGTGACATCATTGTTTTCGGATCTATTTCCTTCAGAGAGATCCCGCCTCTTGTAACAACAGCTTCGTCAAAAGACCGGTGGCCCGCGACATCCATTCGCAGCGATTTTACAAGGCCCATCACCCGCCTTCTTTCTTCCTGTGTCACCTGATTGACCTTTTTATTGCCGTCTATGCGTGCAAGGTCTAAAAAAGCGGAACAAACCCTTTCCGGAAACATCTCTCCCATCAGGTTCCTCAGATCTTTATTCTTATTCTTTTCGCATACCGTTAAAAACTCTTTCTCAAATTCTTCCGAACGCACATCCGGGGCCATATCGATCACGGCCTCGACTTTTTGACCCTCGTCAAGCCATTCAACTATGTCCCCGCTCATATTCAGCACGGCGGGCCCGGATATCCCCTTCCTCGTGAACAACACGTCCCCTCTACGCGAGATCCCCTTTTTCCCGCTTCTGAGAAATGATATCAATACGTCCCTGAGCGCAAGCCCCTCCAGGATACGCGGCAAACTCCCCCCGATATCTATCGCCACAATGGCCGGCCTTAATTTCTCAACAGTATGCCCGAGTTTACGGATAACCTCGCACATTTTCCCATCCGAACCCGTCGCGCTGTACCCGGCCCCTCCGGCGGCCACAACTACCTTTTCACAGGGAATGGCCTCGGCGTTCTTCATTTTTACCGCGCTAACGACCCCCTTGTCCAAAAGGAAATCCGTAACTTCGGTGTTATTGATGACCTTGACCCTTCTATTCTCCATCTCCGCGATAAGAACATCTCTGATAGTTACGGCAGTCCCGTTCAAAGGAAAGATCTTACCGTTATCTTCCTCGGTGAACGATAGTCCGCGTTCTTCAAAAAACGACAGAAGGTCCTCACGCGAAAAGATCTTCACCGCGTCCCTCAGAAAATCCCCATGTTTATTGTACTTCGTCAAAAGAATGTCGCCGGCACAGGCATTGGTTATGTTGCATCGCCCGCTTCCGGAAACAAGAAGTTTCTTCCCAGGCTTATTGTTTTTTTCCACCAGGATAACCTCGTTACCGGCCCCCGACGCGGCTATCGCCGCCATCATGCCGGCGGGTCCTCCACCGACAACTATAATCCGATCCATTCCATTCCCTCCTGCCTTCATGCAATTATAGGCTGTCCACCCCCCTCACGGCAAGCTACCTGTTAAAATTAATATAACGGCCCTTGTTTAACACGCGAACTATTGGTAAAATATATGACCTAATGGAAGCGAAAATCCCGAAAACACACATAGTCTTTTTTGATTTTGACAACACCATAACAAAATTCGACGTCATAGACGATATGATGCCGCGTTTTTCGAAGAACGATGACTGGGTGGAGTTGGAAAAAAAATGGCGCGCCAACAAGATCGGTTCGAGAGAATGTCTGAAAGGCCAGATCGAAGGGATGTCTGTCGACAAAAAAAATCTCGATAAATACCTGGCGAAAATCGAATTAGACCCTTATTTCAAAAAATTACTCCGTCTTCTGAAAACAAAGAACGTTAAAGTCGTTATTTTAAGCGACAATTTCGACTACATATTACGCAACATACTGAAAAAACACGGAATAACAGATATGACCATATTTTCCAATAAAATCGGGTTTAACAACGGTAAAATAAAAACCAGCTTCCCTTATACAAACAAAACCTGCAAACGACGTCAATGCGGTCATTGTAAAACTAACAACCTGCTGGCGAATACTGGCACGAATTGCCATATAACATACGTAGGAGACGGACTTTCGGATGCGTGCCCGTCCAAACACGCGCATACGGTTTTTTCAAAAGATGACCTGACACGGCACTGCCGTGAAAACAATATGAAACATATTCCGATAAAAAATCTTAAACGTGTATACAACTATTTCCAAGAAAGGCTGATATGAAATCCGCTAAAACTTCGAAGAAGAACATTCCTTCAAAAACAAAACACGAAGACCTGCTTGAACTTGAGTCCAAATACTGTTCATGGGGCGACACCGTACATTACGTGAAAGACCCGAACATATTCGTCCGCGGGGAGGGAAGTTATCTTTATGACAATAAGGATCACGTATTCCTTGACCTTCAGATGATCTACTCGGCCGTTAACTTCGGATACGCGAACCCGCGGCTGAACGCTATACTTAAAGAACAAATAGACCGTCTCCCCCAGCTTGCCTGCCAGTATCTGCATGAAGAAAAGATATTGCTTGCCGCGAATCTGGCGCAGAAGGCTGAAAAGACATTCAACGTAAAAGGCAGGATACATTTCAATGTAGGCGGGTCGCAGGCCGTAGAAGACTCTTTAAAACTTGTCCGCAACCATACCGGAAGAAACCTGGTCTTCGCTTTTATGGGCGGTTATCACGGCCGGACGCTCGGCGCTTCGGCCATCACATCAAGTTTCCGCTACAGAGAACGTTACGGGCATTTCGGGGACAGGGCATTGTTCATACCGTTCCCCTATTGTTTCAGATGCTATTACGGGAAGAAAAAAGAATCATGCGGTATGTATTGTCTTAAACAATTCGAGAAGATGTTCGAAACCGAATATTACTCGGTCGTGAATAAAAAGAATAAAAAATGCGAGTTCTCGGCTTTTTATGTCGAATCGCTTCAGGGCACCGGCGGATACACTATCCCGCCGATGGATTATTTTAAAGGCCTAAAAAAAATACTGGACCAGTACAACATACTTCTTGTTGATGATGAGATACAAATGGGTTTTTACAGGACCGGCAAATTATGGGCCATCGAGAATTTCGGCGTAACACCCGATATAATCACGTTCGGGAAAGCCCTGACGAACGGCCTCAACCCGATCTCCGGGGTATGGGCAAAAGAAGAACTGATATCTCCGGCGAAATTCCCGCCGGGATCGACTCATTCGACCTTCTCGTCCAACCCGCTAGGGACAACATCCGGCCTTGCTACGATGAAACTTATAGACGAATCCGACTTTGAAAAGACCGTTCCCCAAAAAGGGAAAATGTTCATTTCAAAATTGAGGACATTACAGAAAAAATACCCGGAAATCGGGGACATAGACGGCCTCGGTTTAGCTCTTCGCATAGAAATATGTCAGAAAGACGGCTACACACCGAATAAGGAACTGACCGACGCTATCGTCGAACTGGGGCTATCGGGAAAATTGACCTCGGGTGGCAAAACCACGGGGCTTATCCTCGACGTAGGCGGATACTACAAAAACGTTTTCACTTTGGCGCCTTCATTGTACATAACAGAAAAGGAGATGGATCTCGCCGTAACGCTTCTTGATGAAGCGCTTTCGCGAACCACAAAATAACCACATGATGAACTTACTAAACTCTATGATCACCTGCGCACCGCCGAAAGTATTAAGCACTCTTATGAAATATTCCCCTTCGGCGCTTTTGGACTGGAAACGGGACGAATCCTTCAAATACGTGGTGCGGTACGCTTATAAATACTCGCCGTTCTACAAAAAGAAATTCGACGAACTCGGGATAAATCCGTATAAGGTAAATTGTCCGCAAGACCTCGGAGATTTTTACACCACCCCGATCGACATCATCGAACACGCCGAGGATTTTATCTGCCGCAGGCCTAATATCGTTTTTGAATCATCCGGGACCACCGGACGGAATAAACGCATATACATGACGAACGACGAACTTAACGCCGTCGGCAGATTCAACGCCGCCGGGCTCACTTTAGGCGGATTAACCCCGAAAGACCGTATAGCGAACGCCTTTGATTTCTGCATATGGATACCGGGAATGATCGCCCAAAAAGGGATGGAACTCGGGAATTTTTTCTCCATGGCCGCCGGAAAGGTCGACCCGAGCGAGGTTTACAAAAGGATCGGAACTTACGGCTTTAACATAATACTCGGAGAACCTACCTGGATCATAAAACTGACCGAGATCGCGGAAAAAGAAGGATCGTTCCCTCTTAAAATGATCGTAGGCGGCGCAGAGGAAATGCCGGAAGCGGCAAGGCCCTGGATTGAAAAAGTCTGGCAAGGCGCGAAAATAAGAATGGTGTACGCTTCCGTCGAATCGGCCGGCATCATGGCGTTCGAACCCTTCGATGCGTGTAAAAATACTTACCACATCGATGAGAATAGTTTTTTTGTCGAGATCGCCGATCAGAACGAGGAAGGATACGGCGAGGTCACATTCACCACCCTATCCCGCCGAACTATGCCTCTTATCAGGTACCGTAACCGGGATATATCAAAAATAATCACCGAACCCTGCGGATGCGGACTACCGTTCAAACGGCTGGCTAAAATGCGCGGCAGAGCGGATGAACTCATCGTGGCGTCAGGCGGAAATCTGTATCCCCTTATGTTCCAGGAAATATTGAAAGATGTTCCCGGCATTTCGAAAGACTGGCAGATCTTGTTCAGACTTGAAGGCATAAAAGAAATAATGGAATTCGATCTGGAGAAAACCGACAATAACGCCGATCAAAATATCGAAAACCTCATAATGCGGAACATACAGGAAAGATATCCGGACCTCTGGAAAAATTACGCAATAAAGATCTTCGAGATAAAATTCGCCTATCATTCCCCGGGAGCGCTTCGCGGCAAAAAGAACAAACTCCTGCGCATTCTCGATAAACGTTACACAGTGTAAAGAGAAGTTTATTTTCTTTCTACCGTGGACGCTCTAGATGTCGCGCGTCATCCTGCGCGTTTCGAGAAAAGCCCTGTTATTTTTATTCTCCCGGCGTTCGCCTATCGCAGATGCGTAATTTACTTCTATCTATTGTGGGCTTTTCTCTCCAATGCTGTTATGTAAAGTGTCAAGCTTCCGGCTAAGACATAGAGTCTCCCTCTTATAAAGTTATACGCAATAAAACCAATA
>Ga0116171_10000224_pt1 | contig 59926 bp, 55 predicted proteins | sample AD_JPNHW2_MetaG_FD_89798 | JGI IMG/M metagenome (GOLD analysis project Ga0116171, IMG submission 89798) | Active sludge microbial communities of municipal wastewater-treating anaerobic digesters from Japan - AD_JPNHW2_MetaG | ecosystem: Engineered > Bioreactor > Anaerobic > Digestate | place...
CCATAAAAAATTAATTATAAAGAAATATGTATTTTGAGAATTACTGACGCTTTAGTCATTTTTGATTTGACAATGCCATACATTCATGAATTCTTATTAAAGTGTTTCCGTAAACGTGAGGCCGATTATGCTTGATGAGAGAAGAACAATACCGCGCTACCAGGCTGATTTTAGCGTGTCAGTTGAATTTAGATCAGATCCGAACACCTCTTCACTTATGAACTACACAGCTAAAGTCGTCAATATAAGCCTTGCCGGTGTTTACCTGATAATTGAAGACAAAATACGCCCCGGAATACCGCTCAATATGACATTCAGTATCAATGGTCTTTCAAATACCAATGAGCATAACCAGTACAGAACAAATGGTAAAGTTCTTCGATGCGGCTCAATTAACGAGGAAACACCGGAAACCAGACACAGATATCATTTTGATGATGTGAAGAATAAATTTTACTGTGCCGTTCAATTCAATGAAGTTCAGTTTGAACTTTCAGATAAACTTTCACGATGCAACCAGGTACTTTAACAGGTCAATTCGCCCGTATCTTATGGATAATTGACATTATTTTCACTATATTTTTTTTAGTTTAAGACATAATTTACTTGAAAATAAGATTATTGATTTCTACTATGCCTCAAATCAATGAATCTGGGGATCATGCCATGGCAAAATGTGAAATCTGCGGAAAATCCGTTCAATTTGGAAAAAGCGTAAGCCATTCTAATAAAAGGACAAATAAAATCTGGCGACCTAACGTACAGAAAATCCGTGTACTCGAAAACAACAGGGTAATCAGGAAAAATGTATGCACAAGATGCATAAGAACAGGTTCTGTAGCAAAAGCTGTTTAACAGTTATCTCGTTTACCTGACTTTACAAAAAAAGCTGCCATTGTGCAGCTTTTTTTATTAATAAATCCATCCGGAATATTCGTTGTACTAATAAAAGAATAATTTGTTTTTCCAAATTTTTAGTATTAAATTATAATATCTTTTAAAAATATATTTGAAAGGAGGTATGATATGTTCCGTCCAGCAAATATCCTGGTTGCAACAGATTTCAGTAAAGAATCAGACAGAGCGGTAAGCGCAGCTTTTGATATCGCTGGAAAGTATAAATCAAAAATTGATTTATTGTATATTCTTGACGATGTCATTGAATGCACTGCCGATTACTGCATCCCGCCTGAAAATGTAGAAGCCACAAGAACCAGAATGCTCAAGGAAGCAAAAAAACAGATGAAAGAACAGCTTACAAGATTCCCCAAACATCCGAAAGTATCCATCAAAGAGACTGTAAGATTTGGAAATCACTTTGATGAGATCCTGAATGAAGTAAAAAACAGAAAAATTGATCTTCTTGTAGCTGCTCCTCATGAGGAGCATAAAGCGTGGCATATGTTTTCACATTTAACCGAAAAACTCGGTGAAAAAAACGGATGCGAAACTCTGCTGGTAAGGCATTAACTGACTGTGTTTTAGTTTTCCGGATGGAAAGATGAGTTCATCGTTTCATTACTGAGAACATGGAGCCGGGCCCAGCCTATTTACCGGCTCCTTCTAATAATCCGAGTTCTTCCAACCCCTTAAATAATATTTGTAAAGCACGGGTTTATTGAATGTGTTTATCTCTGTTGTAATTTCTCCTGAATCTGGTGGAAAGTTTTCAGCTGCAGTAAAAGTCGATTTATTAAAATACTTTAATCCATCTATCACTGAATCCTTAATAACTAAATCATTACCGCATGCCATGTTATATCCCCAGTCACCAAAAGATGGTATAAAGAGATGATAAGGAATAACATTGTTAAATACCTGTTTCATTGTAAGGTTAATGCACCAGAATGCCTCTCGGGCAAAAAGCGGCGAAGTTGATTGTGTAATGAATACCCCGTCCATTGACAGGGACCTTTTAACAAGTTTGAAGAATTCGATAGTATAAAGCTTTGAAACAGTTTCATCATGCGGGTCAGGGAAGTCAGCAATAATTATATCATAACCGAAAGTGTTTGTGCGAAGAAAATCATATGCATCACCTGTTATAACATGTACCTTACTGTTTTTCAATGAGCCTTTGTTGATGTAACTTATCGTAGAATTATTCATTGCCAGGGATATCATGCTCGCGTCAAGTTCAACAAGAACGACTGTTTTAACAGAGGGGACTTTAAGTATCTCCCGCACTGCCAGACCGTCTCCACCTCCCAGTACAAGGACACTCCGCGGATTTCCGTGAACTGACATTGCCGGATGCACCAGCATCTCATGGTACCTGTATTCATCAGAACTTGAAAACTGGAGGGAACCATCAAGATAAAGCCTGAAATCATCCCCGCTCCGTGTGAGGACAATCTCCTGGTATTTTGTCCGCTCTGTAAAAACAATATCATCATAAAACATTTTTTTCTGTATGATAGCATTTAACCAGTCGGAATTCACCGCCATAAACAGGAGAATCATCATTGATACTGATGCAAGCAGGAAATCCTTTTTTTTGCTGCCGTAATCAATCACAAGAATGATAATAAAGGCTACAGTAATATTCGCCATACCTACAACAATGCTGGTGAGAAACCTTCCAAGAAAAGGAAACAGCAGCAGTGGGAAAAATAGAGACCCTGCAAGTCCACCAATATAATCAAAGGACAGGACATTTGATATGATATCTTTAAGCGCACCGTAATTTTTTAAAATCCGGGTCAGAAGGGGAATTTCAAGTCCGACAAGGGTTCCGATCACAACCAGGAAGAAGATATGCAGCGCGTAAAACGATTCCGAAAACGAAAAAAGATAATTAAGTATAACAACCGATACACCGCCGATCAGGCCGAGCAGAATTTCAATACGAACAAATGCCTTAAGTAGATTCTTTTCAATATACCGTGAAACATATGAACCGAGTCCCATTGAGCTGAGGAACACACCTATGGTGATTGAATACTGCATAACAGGATTACCAAGCAGGTACGAAGCCAGGGACCCGAGTACAAGCTCATAGATTATTCCGCAGAGTGATAAGATAAAAACAGAGAATAAAAGTATTCTCTGTTCATTTTTAGCAAGATTGATTTTCACTTATTTAGGCTGCCCGATTTTCTGCTCAATCTTTGATTCAACGGGCATAGATGAACTGCTCGGTGAAGATATAACTGATCCTACAATAATTGCAATACCGATAAATACTGCACCGATGATAATACCGAGCGCTACATTCTGATCATCCTCGATCTCTTTTTTCAGCGAGAACGGGCTGAAAAAATTAATCAGCAGAAATCCAAGTCCCATCAGGACAATCCCGAGAACCGAATAGATTACTGTGTCTATTACTCCATGCAGAATCCCTGTCCATTCCATATTAAAACCCCCTGAAATATTTTATATTTAGTTTTTCTTTTCACTTGCCGCTTCTGAAGCTTCCCGATCCGCCCATATAAGGGGCGTAGTACCCGCTCCCTGCACGCAGGGACTTTCTCTCCTCCCGGACCTTCTTAAAGTACTCTTTACCTGCACCTGAATAACCTATATACGATGATGTCATTAAAATGGAAGACGAAATCAAAGCTGCTGCAATTATTATACTCCGTATCATTACACTCTCCTATTTATCAGCCATCTCAAAGGGAAGTTCATTGTATGATTTCGATTTTGATTTGTTGATCAAATATAAAATAATAAAAATAGCAAAAACTACTATATAATACCTGTATCCCCTGACCCTGGAGATCGCGATAGTGACGGAATCAGGTGACCTTGGATTTTCACTAAATATTTCCATATACGCGTAATATTTGCCCGCTTCATCCAGAACAAAATCTGAACCGTAACTCTTATCTGACTCGTGCCAGTAGCCGTCACTGTCCCTGCCCTCTTCATCCCAGAAATCTGCGGTTATAATATATGACTCAAGAGGTTCAGGCATTGCATCAATCTCTTCAAAGATATCGTTAAGTACTACGGGATCATTGACTTTATCACCGGCAAGGTCAAGCAGCCTTTTTTCGCTGATAAGCATAAACCTGAATGACTGCCATTCAAGGTTAAGTTTCTGAACTTTCTCATCAACAGCAAAACTTACGTCATAGAGCTTATTCCCTTCAGGTATATCAAAGGGGCCCCAGAGTACCTGGCTCTGGTATGCCTTTGTTCCATTTTCTTCAAAAGGTACATTCGTTGTAAGAACTTTTTTCTGACCCATTACACCTTTAATTTCTGTTGTTGAAAAACAGCTGAAAAAAGCTGCCATAAGCGAGAAGCATGCACCTGCAGCGTAAACAAGACTTTTCTTACCGTAAGAGGTCCTCTTCTTTATTGTACTATCATACTTTTCTTTATAAGTATCGATACTGAATGCGCTGAGTATCTGGCCGTGGTTAAGTTTTTCACCCTTTGTAATTGACACTTCATCCTCAGACTGCTCAATTGTAAAATGAATGCCGTCCTTCTTGAAGTCATAGCACGTTGACGGTTCTCCGATTTCGGGCTTCCATGGAAGCTCGCCTTCGATGAGTACTATTCTGCCTGTATAAGCTGAAGATTTACTGATCCTTTTCCCTTCAAAGAGTATGGCACTGCTGTCAGATTCCATATCGATCGCTTCAGGAATATACTCCTCGTAAGACCAGATTTCACCATCCTCCTCGACAAAATAGTGAAATACACCGTCGGCTGATATGGCAACCCATTCATCCCATGTACACTTTTCGTATTCCTCTTCCTCCTGGTACCTGAGCCTGCCGATAATTTCATACTCGACATTGTTTATGCTCCCTTTTAATCCAAGTTTGAAGAGAGTGGAATCTTTATCGTAGGTTAAGTCATCGGCAAAAACATGGTAAAACTCACTTGTATGCTGGTCATAATCTTTTCCGCACTGGACACATTTGGCCAGGGGAACAGTTACATCCTCCTCTTCCTCCTTATCATAGTAAGTACGTGAACTTTTTACAAGCCCGCCGCCGCATGAGGAGCATTTGAGCGAAACAAGTTCTTCTTTCCCTGTACCCATGTTATCACCTGCATAATTTAACTGATGTATACTCCTGCTACGGGATTCAGGAGTTTACCACTATATCTCTTTTAAGCAGAGGCCTGCCTGCGAACATTTCAACTTCACTTTCAGTGTATTCAACAGAGACTTTCTTCCCTTCTGCGACGGCATCAAGATAGACTACCTCGGATCCGGGTTCAACATAAAAGAACAGTTCACCTTCGCCGCCGTCAACTACAGCCATACCCTTCTCCTTGACCATAACCTTTTTATCACCGACCATTATGTTCTGTCCCGGTTTTATGCAGTTTATATCCGGAATATCAACTGCTTCATAAAGGTCAGTGTAAAGAGTAAAGGTTCCCTCATCCTCTGTGAACCAGGCTTTCTCGCCGTCAAGGTCAATAAACCATTCATCATAATGCCCGCCCTGGTACTTGTACCGCATGCGTCCCAGTGCGGTAAACGGTTTACCAAGAATAGTCCCTGCTGAACCTACGGTGAATATAGATGGAAAATCGGCGAGTTTAGGAAACTTGCCTGTTATGTCGAATCCCCCGTCTTTTACACGAAGGTGAGTGCCGCAGTACTCGCAGACAAACACCTTGCTGAATCTGTTTTTTATCTCAAGTGATGCTCCGCACGATGCACAGTTCATTGATGACATTCATTTAACCCTGCTGTGATCCGCATTCAGGACAGAACTTTGCCCCCGGGGCAAGCGGTGCTTTACACTTAACGCAGTTGGAAGCCTGGAGGCTTGCACCGCATGAATGACAGAACTTTGCGCCAGCCTGGTTCGCAGCGTTACACTTTGGACACGCCGCCTGGGGAACAACCATCGGAGACCCGCATGAATGACAGAACTTTGCACCTGCGACATTTGCTGCATTACACTTAGGACATGCAACCTGTCCGCCTGCCTGTCCTGCGCCTGGTTGTGCATTACCCATGACTGAGCCCATCATCTGACCCATCTGCTGGCCCATGCCGACACCCATACCAGCACCCATCATGCCGCCTGCCATACCTTCATTTGAAGCAGCCTTTTCCATTGTGTCAAATGTACGTTTTACCTTGTAGTCGTCACCCATAATATTCATTTCGGCTTTGTCGGCAAGAGCTTTCTTCAGCCTCTTTACGTTTTCGTCGTCATCGGGAATATTAATTGATTCAATTGCGAAACGGACAAGTTCAATACCGAAACTTGTAAAATCTTCAAGAAGCTTTGCCTTTCCTGCTGAACCGATTTCATCATAATAAGCAGAAAGTTTAAGTATCGTAATATTCTGTTTAATCATAAACTCTGAAATAAGGTCCTGTATTTTAGGCAGAATCGCCTGGTCTCTAAGAGCCGAGCCTATTGCATCAGTTGTGAATGCCCTCCATGTTCCTGTTGCCATAATAAGAAACGGTTTTATGTCAAGAATGCGGATTGAGTATGCGCCAAAAGCCCTGATAGGTACAGGAAGATTGTAAATAGGATCCATCAGCTGCATAGGCTGCTTTGTACCCCATTTTAGATTGGGAATCTCTGTCTTGTTTATAAAATATACCTCTGCCGGGAATGGCGTCTTGCCGCCAAAAGGCAGGTTGATAAGTTTTTCAAGAATCGGTACGTTTCCCGTACTCAGCGTATGCCTTCCCGGACCGTATGAATCAAGGGCCTGGCCGTTTTTAAAGAAAATTGCCTCCTGCCCTTCTTTAACTATAAGCTGCGAACCAAGGGCAATTGCACCCTCCTCGAATTTGAAAATCACCTCACCCGGTTTATTATCCCATTGTACAACATCAAGTAATGCCATTATATGACCTCCATTATAACATATTTTCGTTCATCAAATGTTTTTTCAAATTCAAGAATCCTGGTCTTTACAGATTTTAAAGCAGATTTAAGCGCATCACTTCTCAATGTCTGAAGTCCCGTTGCAAGGGTAAGAACTTCATCAAATTGAGCAATAAGCCGCCAGTCAAATTCAAGCAGCCGGTTCTGGTCTTCTTCAGTAATCTTTAGCTTTGAAAATGGGCCGGATGCGCCATACTCAGCATACTGAACTTTTTTAAAAAGACCTTCAAGAACATTTCCCAGCGAATCCAGTTCAGGAAGTGCAGAAAGCTCTGCTTCACGTGAGAGATCACCCGACAGCATCGCAAGAGTTTTCTTGGCGGTTGAAATCTTATCTGATATAAATGCCCTGATCATACTGTCGGCATCATAATTTTCAGCCTTTTCGATATAACCCTTGAATCCCGGAATACCTATGGCGATCCGTGTAATAAAATCCCTGTTTGCCTGGAGCTTATTTTTTAAACTGTTTAAGTCAGGTTGCATGTTTTTAACCTTATCCTGATTTTTTTATTTTTTGCGGATTTATTAAACCAACAGTTATAATATAATAATAACCGGTAAAAAAACAATACAGTCAAGTTTTAATTATTTTTTTAAAATATAAAAATTTAATCAGTGATTGAACGGTGTCTTCCAGAAATGCCTGTTTTAAAATTTACAGATTTCATCAAATAGATAGAGCATTATTAATTCGCACGAGCATATCCATGTACCTGTTTCGTGATCTTATATATTCCCTGAGCAGTACGTTAGATGAGACTGATTCAGTAATCTGTGAGAATTCATCTGCCTCAAAGCTTTCAATTTCAAATCCTGATTCCTGCTTCAATCTGATCATTTCAGCAACTTCATTATATTTTTTCAGAAGCATTGATGCGCCTGCATCTGCAGCAACACGCGATTCCATTTCACGAAAATTAGAAGCCGCTTCTGTATTACCGATCAGAGTTCCAAGTTCATTTGCTTTATTAAGGATCTCTTCCAAGCATTTTCCTCCTGATTTAATTTTTTGATTCATTGCTTAGCTTAAATTTTTCTGATTGTCAAGATTCAAACTATAGAATTATTTCAAAGAATAGATGATTATATAGTAGTTACAAACAAAAATCTTGTTACAAATAATTATACATCAGTAATACATATAAGTCTTTTTGTTTGACAATAAATGCATAGACCTTTATACTTTGCCTCAATCAGGAATAACAAAGAACTTTCACACACTAAAAATTGCACCATTACAAAAATCAGATTATGGAGTAAACAATGTCTGAAATAAAAGAGATAGTTGAAGACGAGAACAAAATTGATACCGTTATTGCCGAGGATATCGAGTTTCGCGGTACATTGAAATTTAAAAATTCACTTAAAATCAAGGGAAAATTTGAAGGCAGAATAATATCAGATGGTCAGCTTATTATCGGCAGGGAATCAGCAATAAGTGCCGATGTGAATGCTGCGATCGTATCAGTAAGCGGAACTGTTAATGGGAAAATCAGGGCATCAAAAAAAATCGAAATGTTCAAGAAGAGCAGGATCAACGCAGACCTGATCTCGCCGGAGATTGTCATGGAAAGCGGTTCTGTATTTAACGGCACATGCATCATGGAAGCTGAATAAAAAGTTCATATGAATAAGTGATTACACGGGCCGCAAAAGAACGGCCCGCAATAATCTATTTCACTTCAGCAATACATTCGACCGGGCACTCTGCAGCGCATGAACCGCAACTTGTACATTCCTTTTCATCAATCTTGCGTTTTCCCTCAGCCTGTTCCGAAATACATGACACAGGGCAGACAGACTCGCATGCCCCGCATGCTATGCATTCATCAGAATTGATTCGATAAGCCATTGATTTTCTCCTGTTATCTGGTATAATTCGATTCTCTTTCAGCGCAGTAAAACTTTATACATAAACCGGCTAAAAGTTAATAGCCAGCCTGTAATTTATACGGCACTGTTCGAATATATGTTCTATAGATTATAATCCTATTAAATATTTTAGTCTACCTATAATTGCTTTCGATTCATTATTATTCATCATGAATAACAACAATATGTATATAGAACCAAAAACACCCAGTATTAAAAGGGCATTAATCGCCGGATGAAAATGAGTATAGAACCCGAGAATAATTTTTACACCCCATCCGCATGCAATTCCAGCCAAAGCTGCAGACCAGAGTTTGAACATCAGCATCTTTTCCACATGAAATTCTCCAATAACTGAAACCAGCGATCTCTTCAGAAGATAGAACTCAACCCACCCGGCTATGCCCGATGCAAGGGTTAGACCTGCCGTACCATAAACTGAGTCCAATCCAAGTAAAGGGGGAACTTTAACTGAAAAAACAAAACTGAGTCCCGCAGCAGTTATAACCCGGATTAATGCGAACCTGAACGGAGTTTTTGTATCATGAAGCGCATAAAACGCAGAAGAAACCAATCGTGCGAATGTTGAAGCCAGAAGGCCGACAGAGGCACCGCCCAGAGTCAGCCATACAAAAAAAACACCGGTTGAATCAAACCTGCCGGTCATGTAAAGAGCTGCCGTTATAATATCACCGAATGCAAAAAATGCAGCCGCGGATGGAACTATAAAAAAAGCAATTCGCACAAGGGATTTTTCAAGCCGCATCCGAAGCGTAGATGCAATTTCTTCACGGCTGCCGGTCGCGCTTGACATTGCAGGGAGTTCTGCCGCGGTTACAGCCATACCGAATAAACTCACAGGAAGGGTATAAATGGTCTGGGCGCATGCAACAACAGCCACTGCACCGGAACCGATAAGGCTGGCGATAATAGAATCTATAAATGCCGATATCTGCACTACACCCCTGCTGACAAAAGCCGGAAAGAAATTCGTTATTACTTTTTTTACACTTTCATTACCGGAATCAAGTTCAGGTTTTATGCTGCCTGTTAGTCTCAATACAGCGGGTAGTTGAATTATAAACTGTAACGCGCTGCCTGCGACAGATCCCCAGGCTATATACACAGCAAGCGTGTAAGAGCAGAATCTCCTTCCGAAAAAAACAAGTGCGATAATTATACAGATATTCCATATAACAGGAGCCGCATAGGAGAGAAAAAACTTCCTGTGGCTGTTAAGCACACCGAGGCACCATGCGGAGAGAACAAGAAGACCCGCCCCGGGGAAGAGTATGCGTACAAGGAGTATGGTGTATTCCTTTTTATCTCCGGTAAAACCGGGTGCGATGAGCGTAACAAGAAGCGGAGAAAACATTATACCTGCTGCAACAATAATCGAAACAGCTAACGTAAGGAGAGACAGGACCGTATTGGCAACTTTGAGAGCATCTTTATTTCTGCCTTCCGCCCTGAGCCTGGCATATACAGGGATAAAAGAAGCCGACAGGGCCCCCTCACCGAAGAGGTTCTGCAAAAAGTTAGGAATACGGAATGCCGAGTTGAATACATCTGCCGCGTCGGAGATCCCGAAATAGTATCCGAAAATTCTCTGGCGTACGAAGCCCATTATCCTGCTAAGGAAGATGCCGGTTCCTATCAGAAGTGAATGCGACATTCGTTCCATGCTTGATGTTTTGGCATTATTTTCAGGTTCTGTACGGGACATTCATACTCCACTTGTATATTAGTTAATGTGATTATGCACAGATGATACTTTTTTCAAATAAGTAAGCATCACCAAACTTGATTTTGTCAAGTGTATGTCATATACCTGCATACTGAAAAATAAAAAAAGCTGCCTCACGGGGAGGCAGCTTTTACATGCAAAGTTATTTCAGTATTCGCGGATTACAGGTTAGCCATAATTCCGGGAACAACTTCGAAAAGGTCAGCAACTATACCATAAGCAGCTATGTTGAAGATAGGAGCTTCAGGGTCTTTGTTTACTGCAACGATGCATTTTGATCCTTTCATGCCGGCTACGTGCTGTACTGCACCGGAAATTCCGAGTGCAAGATAAAGGTCCGGTGTAACAGTCTTGCCTGACTGACCAACCTGCCTTGATGCTTCTGTCCAGCCTGAGTCGATTACAGGACGTGATCCTGCATATTCGCCGCCGAGTTTCTGTGCAAGAGGAATAACGATTTCTTTGTATTTGTCACCGTCTTTAAGACCCCTTCCGCCGGAAACTATAACTTTAGCCTGAGTAATATCTACTCCGCCTGTTGATGTTGCTATAACTTCTTTAACTTTTGTTCTTATCGCGCCGAATGATACAGCTACAGTTGATACTGCGCCTGCTCCGCCTGCTTCTGCAGGATCAAATGCGCCTTTTTCAAATGTTACAACAAATTTATCTGTTGATACAGATTTTGTCTCCTGGAGTTTACCATTATAGATACTCCTTGTGAGAACAAGCTTTCCGCCTTCAACATCAGCTTTGTTACAGTTGGAAACTATACCGGCGTTAATAGCCATAGCAGCTTTTGCAGCATAGTCAACACCGTCATATGTATTGGGGATGAAAACACCTTTAACATCTTTTGCTTCTACAACTGCTTTAACAGCCTGTGTGTATCCGTCTGATGTATACTTTTCTACAGCTGCGTCACATACTGCGAATACTTCGGGTATGTATTTTGCAACTTCTTTCGCAAGAGTATCATCTTTTGCGAATACTGCAGCTGCGGGTTCAAGTCCAAGACCGGAAGCAACTGCTTTGGCTACTCTGCAAAGTTCAAGCGTTGCGGTGCTTAACTTGCCGTCTCTGTGTTCTGCAATTATTAGTAATTTAGCCATTTCAGATCCTCCTACCTTATATCACTTTCGCTTCATTTTTGAGTTTATCAACCAGTTTCGCTGCTGCTTCTGCAGGTGCTCCCTGGATAATCTCTGCCATTGAATCAGATACCGGCACGAACATTTTGATAAACGCTGTTCTTGATGAAGCTGATACACCGAGGTCTGCAGCTGATTTGTTATCAAGCTGTTTTTTCTTGGCTTTCATGATACCCGGAAGAGTGGGATACCTTGGTTCGTTGATACCGGACTGGATAGAAAGAACTGCCGGAGCAGCGAGTTCAAGAACTTCATTAAGTCCGCCTTCAAGCTCCCTGTTGAGAGTGAAAGCTTTACCGTCTGCTGTAACGATTTTTACAACGTTAGTGCAGCTCGGAATGTTAAGCATGTCAGCGATCATAACCCCTGTGGTCGCTGCCTGCAGGTCTTCGCTCTGAACACCTGTCATTACGAGGTCAACTCCCCCGATTTTTTCGATTGCTTTTGCAAGAGCGCTTGCAATAACAAAACCATCACCGTCAAATACTGCTGCATCATTGATGTGGATTCCCCAGTCAGCTCCCATTGCGAAAGCCTGCCTGATATCCTTGGATGCTCTTTCAGGACCGGCTGATACGATAATAACTTCACCGCCGAGCTTCTCTTTTAACTGGAGTGCAGCTTCAACAGCATAGTTATCGAAATCATTGATTTTAAAAGCGATCTGGGATTCATCAACTTTTTTGTCATCAACGATCTTAAACTTAGATTCCATATCAGGAACCTGTTTCAGACAGACAACTATCTTCATTACGATACTCCCTTAAATGTTTTTTTATTTTGCCGATAAAGTCATACCGGTAATAAACAAGTTTTCCATGTAATAACGACTCAGCACCGCCGACGAGCGGGCGACAATCAAAGATTCATGTTACAAACCAATTTACAACCAGCATAAAGAATTCAGTTTCCATTTTTTAGCATAAGTAAAATTAATGTCAATATAAATCTAAATTTAATACTAAAATATACAGATACTATATTTGTGTTTAACTCTATCAAGGGAGCTTCTTCTGGATTAATATTCCCCCATACCAGTATATAAAAAATGGCTGAAAAATACCTTTTGGACCCGAAGTAATAAAAAGCGCCTGCAGATAATGCTTAATTATGTACTATATACACACCATCTGCATTCCGGCATGCTTATCTATTCTAGATTGATCCATCAAGGTAAAAGTAATTACTTCGGGATAATCCCCAACTTCCATCCTCTATATACTTATATTCAGTGATTTTAGACAATGCTCTATATATTTCATCATACTTTATTGAACCTGCATCTATATCATCACCGCCACTTCTCATAGTCCGCTTCATAGACCGGCCAAGCTTCACAGAGCCTTTGTTTTCATCATTTGTCAGTATACTGACTTTTATATTTGTTGTTATTTCCTTTTCATCCAGGGAAGTATCATGACTGATTATAATACATGGTTTTGTTTTTTTTATTTCTTCAATCTCGATGTAAAGACCTGAATCAAGATACCCGTTGTATCCTGATGATAGCAAAGCGGTAAATGAACTGCTTCCGGTTGCATTGGCCATTTTCAAAGCCTTGAAATACTTGATCGATTCAGCCGCATCGGTCCTGGCCTTTTCGAAATAAGTTACATCGACGATGATTCCATACCTTTTTTCGATACATTCCCTGAATTTCTGCACATCAAGTTCTTTAACACCACCGGCTACTGATTTACCTATGTTTTCCTCAATTTCTCGCCATGAAATGATTGATGAGGGCACAAGAAATGTACTCTCTACCGGAAGAAGGTAAAATGTTTTATCAGACATTTTATCAAAATCATCACGGGTATAAAACTTTGTGCATGAATAGAGCATAAGCGCTGCAATTGCAGTTAAGATCAGTTTGATTTGAATTTTTTTCATTTAATTCTCCTTTTATTTCTTTTTTAAGTATATCCGGATTACATTTCAACCCTGGTAATAATTCCATGCAGTTTAGATGTTGGCAGTTTATAGAACTGAACAAAATGCGGTGTAAGCTGTTTTATGGCAGAGAATATCTTCCATGCAACATTCCTGGTTATAATCTCCTCGGCACCGTAGAATATCACCTTGGGTTTAATCCCGGCTTTGGCAATTTCCGCGGTGATGTCGATCTCTTCTTTATAACCTGCACGGATCTCGAAGGCATTAAGACCTGGACCTATATCACTGATAAATTTTGTTGAGATTCCCACAGGATCATCCGTAATTACCACGGTAATAAAAATATTTGTATCATAGATAATATTAGCACTGACTATACAATGAATTACATAAGGTGAAACTACCCTGTAATTACCGACAAAGAAAAGACAGGTTCCTGGAATCATATTTCCTTTATTATAAATCTGTTCATAGCTTATAAGAAATGTTTCCAGATCGGCGGGCATGAGTTTTTCATACATTCTTTTATGCCCCTTCCGCCAGATAATTATTATTATAAATGGAAATGAAGCAAGAACAATTGACCAGTATCCTCCATGAGAGAACTTGCTGAAGTTGGCCAGCAGAAAAGCCAGGTTAACACAGAATATAAGTGATGCGGCAATTGAACTGATGTAATTTTTTCTTATGGAGTAGATTGTTATCATCATTATTGCAGTGATGCACATTGTACCAGTAACAGCTAGTCCATAGGCAGCTGCAAGCTTCTCTGATTTTTTAAAAATTAAAAGAATAAAAATCACAGCTATCATTAACATCCAGTTAACAGCGCCAATGTATATCTGTGATTTAAGTTTAGTAGATGTAAAATCAACTTTTATCCTGGGAAAAATTCTTGTTGTTATACCCTGGTAGACTACAGAAAATACGCCACTTATAAGTGCCTGTGACGCGATTATTGTCGAACAAATTGCGAGTATTAGAAACGGTATATACAGAAATTTTGATTCACTGTGAATCATCGAAAAAAGCACATTTTTAGATTCAGGATTACGAAGAATGAATGCTCCCTGTCCCAGATACGTCAGTACAAGAGCTAAAAATATCATGTACCAGGCCCTGACTATGGGTTTCTTTCCCAGGTGTCCCATATCAGCATACAGGGCTTCTGCACCAGTAGCGCATAGAATAACTTCTGAGAGTATTAAAAATCCGGCAAAACCATTATTCCTGAAAAAATCAATAAAATAGAGTGGATTTACAGCTTTAAAAACAAATGGATTATGGAAGACTGATACAGATCCACTCAATGCAAGAACGAAAAACCATATAACCATAACCGGCCCGAATACTATTGCGACTTTATCAGTTCCGCGAGGTTGGAAAAAAAATAGAATAATTGTAATTAAGATCGATATAAGAAGTATATGCCACTGTTGTATTGAACTGAACGCAGGAATAATTGCGAGACCTTCAACAGCAGAGAGTATACTTATGGCAGGGGTTATTACACCGTCACCCATAAGAAGAGATACTCCGGCATATGCAAGAACAGTCATCAGTGAAGCCTTCCGCCCTTTTTTCATTCCTTTCTCGAGAATCTTTTTCAGAATAATTGTACCTCCCTCACCATGATCCTCAAGGCGCATGGCAAGCCAGGCATACTCAAGAAAGACAAGGATTATAAGAGTCCAGATAATAAGGGATAGTACACCGAGAATATTGGCCTCTGTCGGTTTGATAAAGAGTATAATTACTGAAAGTGTATAAATAGGGCTTGTCCCTATATCGCCGAAAACAAGTCCCATTGCCTTTATTATTTCTTTCCAGTCAGACTTTGAATATATTAATTTCATTTATACCTTCGAACTGAGGATAACAAATAAATCGGATAACTATCTTGAAGTTTTAATTTTTCCCCATACTTTAATATATTTTGCATTATCATTTCCCAGGTCACGCATAACTTCACATCTGGACATTATCTCAATTCCGGGAAAAATAGATTTATTGGACCTGAAACTTTCAGGCATTAGTTTTATTGCATCAGGATTAGGTGCGAGGTAGCATATAAAAGTCATGTTTTTTGCACAGATATCCGGGCGCAGAAGGAAATTGATAAATTCATATGCAAGATTTATTTCAACAGCTGACGCTGGTATAACAAGGTCATCATCATTTATCGAAGTGCCTTCAGAAGGAATCGCGAAGAGCAGGTATTCATTCTCTTTCTGAATCTGAAGAATGTCCCCGCTGTAATTATGTATCAGGTCAAATTCACCGTCGGCAAGCCCTGTTTTTGCATCATCAACTGCGAACCGGGCAATATTTTTTTTCCATCCGATAAGAACATCACCAGCAAGTTCAAGCTCTCTATCGTTTGTGGAATTTATACTGAAACCCAGGTATTTAAGTCCAGCTCCAATTGCAGGCCTCATCTCATCCAGCAGCGTCATTCTTCCTTTGAGATCATGCCTGCCGAACTGGCCCCATGTCGGTTTAAAGTTTTTAACCTTTCTGCTGTCATAACCTATACCGATAAAACTCATCATATATGGTACAGTGTATTCGCTTTGAGGGTCGGGATGTTTTGAAACAAAAGCAGGGTCAATATTTTTAAGGGAGGGCAGCCTATTATGATCAAGTTTGTGAAGAAGTCCCTGCTTCTGCAGGTTCATCGCCATAAAACTGGAAGGGACTGCCACATCGTATGCCGCACCTGCTTTAAGCTGATCACGCAACTCTTCATTCGAATCGAAATAATCAATCTTAAGAATACAATTGAATTCCGTCTCAAACTGTGCAACAACTTCAGGATCAATATAATCCACCCAGTTATATAGATGCAGTGTGCGCTTTTTCACATTACAGGAAAGCGAAAATACTACGATAAAAATTAATATCAGATAATTAATGATTCTTAGATTCATGATTTTTTATACTTAGTAATAATATATTTTCTCTCTTCCAATAATTTCGCCGGCAGAGTATTGAAATATTTCATTGCATCAAAAATTAAGAGATAAACAATATTGTTTTATAAACATTGTATTTGAAAAAAAATATTTTTATTCGGTATAGAACCGCCTTATCTCCTCAATTATTCTATCAGCAGGAATATTCTGTAATTCCTTTTTATCTCTCTCCTTAACTTCAAGTTCACCATTAGCAAAGAATCCTTTACCGGCAGTTATCCTGAGCGGTATACCGATAAGGTCAGCATCTGCGAACTTAAATCCCGGGCTGGCCTTTCTGTCATCATAAAGCACTTCGATCCCCGCGTCGAGCATCTTATCATAAATCCTGTCGATTGCAGCTGTCTCTTCGTCGGTCTTCGCGATCCCGATAAAGTGCACCTGGAACGGGGCCACTGATTTAGGCCAGATTATTCCTCGCTCGTCGTTATTCTGTTCCACGACAGCAGCCATTGTCCTGTTTACGCCGATTCCGTAGCACCCCATAATAGGAGTGACCCCTTTACCGTTTTCATCAAGGACCGTGACCTTCATTGTCTCAGTATACTTGTAGCCAAGTTTGAATATATGTCCGACTTCGATTCCCTTCTTTTCGTACAATGCTGATCCGCATTTAGGACAGATGTCACCTGCATGTGCAGTTGTAATATCAGCTTCCTCATTAATTTTAAAATCCCTGCCGGGATTTACTCCTGAATAATGTGTATCCGTTTTATTTGCGCCGGTAATCGCGTTGTTCATATCTTTAACTGAAATGTCGTATACTATGCGTATATCCCTGGATGTTACGGGCCCTGCAAATCCCACGGGCGCACCGGTGAATTCCTCTACAACCGAATCGATGGTAAGGTGGAGTTCATGTGAACCGAGATAATTGTTAAGTTTGTGTTCATTCACTTCCCTGCTGCCGGGAACTACAACAAGCACAGGTTTACCGTCAGCCGCATAAACAATACTCTTGAGGAAGGTGTCCTCTTCGCATTTAAAAAATTTCACAAGATCATCGATTGTTTTTATACCCGGGGTGTGCACCTCTTTCAGTTCGTCCATTGAAACTGCGTTTTCCAGAACCGGTCTTTTATATTCAGCCTTTTCACTGTTTGCCCTGTACTCGCATTTATCGCAGATCAGCAGAGTCTCCTCGCCGACCTCGGACGCCACCATGAACTCCTCGGACGTACTGCCTCCCATATTTCCCGAATCGGCCTGCACCGGGATTGTTTCCAGTCCGCACCTGGCAAAAATCCGCCTGTAGGCTAAAGCCATCGCGTTGTATGACCGGTCAAGTCCCGCCTGGTCAATGTCGAAGGAATAGGCGTCCTTCATGATGAATTCCTTGCTGCGGATTACTCCGAACCTGGGTCGTATTTCATCACGAAACTTTGTGTTTATCTGGTAAAGATTTACAGGCAGGTCCCTGTATGATGAGATCACTGAACGTACAAGGTTTGTAAATGATTCCTCGTGCGTGGGACCAAGGGCGTATTCAAGACCGTTCCGGTCTTCAATGCGTATCATTTCAGGTCCCATGATAAACCACCTGCCGGACTCCTTCCAGTAATCCGCGTTTGTAAGTTCAGGCATTAGGCATTCATGTGCCCCTGCCCTGTCCATCTCCTGTTTGATTATGCCCGTAATCTTCCGGAGGACCCGAAGTCCAAGTGGCAGGTATGCATACATACCTGCAGATTCCTTACGGATCAGCCCGGACCGCATCATAAGCCTGTGGCTCATTACAACAGCGTCTGAGGGATTCTCTTTTAGAGTCGGAAGAATATATTTTGAGACTCTCATACACAATAACCTCTGGTATATTTCTGATATTCATGTTATAAAAACAAAATTTTGGAGCTTATCTGTAACTTTTTCATAACACTGGATAAAATCATGAACGGCATATAAATATCAAGATATTTTCATTACATATGCATCTTTTGATACTGGTGATAGACGCTGATTCTTCAGTTTTTGTGAAATAAATTTTGCAATTCCCTTCAACTTATATTACAATTAATTAACCATTAATCCTCGGGAGGCGCTTATGAAAACCGGTGATTATAAAAGAATTTTTATCAGAAAAGATGAACATCCTCATGAACATGGCGACAGCATGAAACAAAGTATTCATGAGAACAGGCAGACACACGGGCTCGACCACATCCGTGACCACAAATTTTCACTTAACCACGAACAGATCATGGATATACACAACAGGGAACGGAATAAAACACACTCATAGAGCCCGTTTATTCGCTGTAGATGCGCAGAGAACTGCGCATCTACTTATTATACACAGTACTCAATCTCCCGAATAAACATGTTGACTGAATTTATTAATACAATGTAATACCGGCATGGAACATGCCGCAATAATAGACATTCGCACTCCTGATGAAATATGCATAAACCTCGAAAAAGCCGGTCTGCATATTTTGAGGATTCCCCCGACGGACAGGCTCCAGGGACCGCTATCCGCTCATCCCGACATGCAGCTTTTCATACATGATAATAATGCTTTTGTACAACCGCATATAGATAAATCATTCCTTCATCAACTTGAAAAATTCTGCAATACTACTCTATGCAAAACCGAACTGCATCCTGAATACCCCGGCGACATAGCATATAACGTCGCATGTACAGGCAGGTTTGCCATACACAGCCTTGAACGGACCGATCCTGCGATACTGCATTATCTCAGAGATATAGGCACCTGCCTGATCGATACGAGGCAGGGGTACTCGAAGTGTTCAACGCTGATAGTCGATGAGACGAGTATTATCACAGCTGACCGGTCTATTGATAAATCAGCACGTGAGGCTGGGATGAGTTCGCTGCTCATAGGCGCGGGACATGTAGACCTCCCCGGATATAAGTATGGTTTCATAGGCGGAGCGACAGGCAGGTTCATGGACATGGTCCTTTTTACCGGGAGCATTGAAGGGCACCCGGACAGGGACAGGATTCATGCATTTATTGAATCCAGGGGACTAAAAGTAAAAATTCTTTCACAGCAGAAAGTACTGGATATCGGTTCGATAATAATCATCTAAAGTGATGTTTAAAAACAGATTGATACGCTGCAAAAGTGATGATTCATCTTCAAACATTATTAATGATTACTACCGGCACGGTGCTCAGGCAGAGATCCCGTACTCCTCCCTGATGGAATCCATGAGTTCTTTTTCCTCTTCGGTTACTTCATCTATGGCTGCAGCTTTTTCCATTAGCTTGTAAATTTTAGCCCTCTTCTTCGGGTCTTCCGGCATCTTTATTACCAGGTTTCCGTTTAGCGCCATGTCAAAGAGTGGTTCAATTTTATCCACGTTGTAACCCCACGTTGAAGCAAGGTCAAGTGCGAATGCATGTTCATCTTCGCTCATGTCGCCGTCCGCTGCGATCACAACCATTATATTGTTAAACGCGAAGTCACGTACATCCATAAGTTTGTCAATCATTGCCGGATCAACATTATATCCGAAATCAGATTTAAACTCGCTGCGGAAGTCGTTGTATTCGGACATGGTCATAAGCTCAGTGATAATCCATTCATTACTTGTACTGTTGAGCGGCATGTCGCAGTATTCACACTTTATATTCAGCGAATTCTGTACGGGAGCACCGCAATTTGCACATGTATGGGCATAGATTGATCCTTTTGAAGCAGACGCATTTTTGTCCCTGCTCATCACCACTACTTCAGTGCCGGACATGAGGGCCTGGTCAATCTTCTTTGCCCTGTTTCCATCAATGCTGACACGCTGCGAAGAAGATTTTATTGCCACAAAGAGATTATTCATGTTTCCGCTTTCGCTGACACCCACAAGGTATACATCGTTAAGGAAGATACGGTTGTAGGCCATTGTACCTCCTGTCATCCGTGACTTTATTTTTTCAAATACATTATCGCTGACAAAACGTCTCATTATCGACGGATCATTGTAAGCTGTCGCTGTTATGATCTGCAGGTAACCGTTGCTTGCCTTGTCCTCAACCAGCTGCACTGAAAAATCCTCGTTTTCGTTTATGAGTCCCCTGATCTTTTCATTCAGGTCATCGGACTTATCCAGTTTGGGATTGGAACTGATATAGTCATCGGCCTGTGTAATTTCAGATAGTACCCAGTCATATTCACCCGAGTTCGTCTGCGTTCCGCATGATTCGCACCTGCTTAGTTCGCCCATATCAGAAGGCAGAGGCGCACCGCAGGCGGGGCAATTATCTGTTTCGTAAATGTCTTTCCTGGGTTTGCCGCGCTTTTTAAGGAATGACCAGTATTCAACAAACTCCCCGGTACCGCCGGAATTCAGCGATGGATCCATATCGCTGATAAACCGGTCAGTGATCGATGCATTTATCGCGACATGGATTATGTCATAGAGCCCGTCGGAATCGATCTGGTCAATGTATATGTTCTTCACAGTGACATCTTCAAGCGTGTTCCTCTGCTTAAGGAGCTGCATCATCTTAAACTGGGTATTGAACCGCTGGTACACTCCGTCGGATATGAACTTCCTGACCCCGGAAATGTCCTGGTTTTCCCATGCGTACTGTATTTTAAGGAAAGCGATCTTTACATTAGCCTTGAAGTTCTCTTCATTGAAATCTGGATTGTTTTTGATGAAATTATCGTAACCCTTAGCCTTTTTTACACCTTCACCTGTGGGAAGCTGGTTATAGACTGTCTGCGCCTTGACCTTCTTCTTTGTGACATATGAAAAGATTACAAAACCGCCCGCAAGTACACTAACTGAAATTACATTAAGAGGAAATGGCAGCTCAATAAGAAGCCGTATTATCAGGTAGATAAGAAATCCTATGCCGTCACCTCCGCTGTCTCCGCCGCTGCCTCCACCGGAATCACCCCCCGCACCACCTGCCCGTGCATAAATAATCATGGCTGAAAACATAGCAACAAGACTCAGGAATGCGATCAGGTGATAACGCCTCTTTGGCAGCATAGATTTTGACCTCGTCATACGGAGTTGAAGAATAAGAAGTGCTGATGAATATATTAACTGAATTCTGTCAGATTTTCAAGTGAAAATTATACAATATCAACACAGATAAGGCATATATCATCATCAAATGATTCGCTCCCGCGAAAAATAATAAGTTCACCGTAAAGGGTTTCAACAAAATCCCTGCAAGTCAGCGACCTGATGTCGAGCATTCGCCTGTAAATATCATCACCAAAATCTATATCATGGTTGTCCTTTTTTTTAGCTTCAACAAGCCCGTCTGTATAGAGTATCAGTTTGGATTTTTCCGGAAGTATTGCCCTGCTGTTTGTATACCTGAAACCTTCCGAAGCCAGCTCTCCATTGCTCATTATAGCCAGGGGAATGCTGTGCGCCCTGTCAAGCGTCACGATACTGTGGCTGAGAACAATTGCCGGGGGATGATGCCCGGCATTTGAATATATAATTGTCCTGTTGCTCCTGTCATAAACACCATAAAAAGCGGTAACAAAACTCTCATCGGTACGGTTGCCCAACACTTCATTCAGGTGGTGCAGCATCATTGCCGGATCAGCAGAATACCTTCTCGATTCAAGTATGCTGCTCTTGATCATAGATGTTATCAGCGCTGCAGGTACACCGTGCCCCGAAACATCACTCATAAAAATACCGATTTTCCGGTCTGAACTGAATTTAATAAAATCGAGAAGGTCACCGCCTACTGCTTCCATCGGTTTATAAATGGAAAAAATATTTGAATCGGGGCTGGATTCAGGTATAAGTTTCTGCTGGATTACCCGGGCCATCTCGAGTTCATCGTTCATAATATCTATTCTGCTTTTAAGGGCGTTTCTCTCTACCTGAAGCTCATTACTTTTAACCGCTATCTCTTTCCTCAGGAGAAAATCCTTCCTGGTAAAAAGTTCTATGAGGTAACATGCGGACATTCCCATAATATTTGACGCGATGAAGAAAAAGTTGTTATTTATAAATATTTTAATCATATCCGGTGATTTGAGAAGTCCCTGGAACCCGATAGCAGTTACCTCGTATGCAAGGACAATCATCCATCCGCATATCGTAGCATAGAAGAACCTTAGTTTTACAAAGGTATAAGCCCACATCATTACAAGCAGGAGCCCGGCATAGTAGAAGAGGCTCCCCTCAATTTCAACAGTAATGCCGATCATTACAACAATTCCAAAACCGGCAATAAGTGAAACTACCGAGAGTATTAGCTGCATATACTTTTTAAGAACCACGGTAAAGGACAAACCGAATACTATTAAAAGTGCGGGATCAACAACACCGAACCGGATAAACCATATCCTGTATTTTGAAATCGGAGTGATGAGGGAATCAAGCACCCCGAAAACCGAATACAGGATTATACCCATGATCAGCGCCACCCTTATTGTCATTAGTGACTTGTCATAATAATCAGAAATGAATTCAGTTTCGAGTACAGGATCATTAAATTTCAACTGCCGCCTGACAAATTTCAAAACTGCACCCCCCATAAGTCATACCGATTTTTTCTAAAACTAATCCTGAAATTAAAAAGTCTGATGTATTAAATGTTTAACTAATTAAGCCGTAAAAGTCAAAAAAACTGCAATGATAAGGCAAACTTATAAATCCGGATTTTCAGATTAGCGTATAGACGAATATGATGCAGTTAATAAAAAAATATTAATTATAGAAACTGTTTAAATATTTATTTGATTTTTCATTATCCCCCCGGTATTAATAAACATATACTTAGACATTAATTTTCAGATTAATATACATACTGGAATCTACGATCAAAAAGCTGAAATCTGAATTACGGAGAACCTGAGATGGCGGTAAAAACCGGAATAAATAAGAATGAAGAACGTGAATTCATCAGAAAAGACATACTTGATTCTTTCCAGATTTTCATGACAATCCCGTATTTCGGATCACAGAAAATCTCAATAATGGATATGAGCATGAAAGGGTTGTCATTCAGGGCAGAGCCGGGCATGAAAATAAAAGAGGGCGCAAAACTTGACTGTTACCTCTACCTTAACAGCAGCATCAGGATTCCTCTCCAGTTATCGATCGTTCATAAAATTGATGATTGCGGAATATCCAGGGCTGGCTGCGAGATCGCAGATACAGAAACGTCCGCTTACAGGGCATATGCAGGTTTTATAAACCTGATGCATTCACTTGAAAAAATCAAGGACAGGTAACCAGGACTGTTAGTTACTGTCAGTTTCAGAAAATCTTTTTTATAACAAGCAATGTTATATCGTCGTCCTGACCCTGCTGGTATTCAACAATATCAACAAGAATATTCTGAACAATCTCATTTACCGGAAGTTTGGAATGGTGTTTAAATGAATTTATAAGATTTTCATCGCCGAACAGCCTGCCATCTGCATTCTTTGCTTCAGTAACACCATCAGTATAAAGCAGTATGATATCGCACCTGTTTATTGGTATTTCAACATCCTTCATGCATTCATCAATATCGTCTGTTATGCCGATCCATGTCCCTTCCGTTGAAATTACTTCTACAGATGAATCAGTACCTCTTAATATCAGCATGTCTGTGTGTTTGCCGGCCAGGGTTATGCTTTTATCCGAAAGATGAACTGCCATAAGTGTCATATACCGTTCAACTTCGAGCCGGATTATATTATTTCTTATTATTTTATTAATTGAAGAGAGAAGCTTTGACGGCTGAAGCCCGGGGTTTGTATCAAGCACGGATACTATGCTGGTCTGTGTCATCATCATGATAAGACCGGATTCCACACCGTGCCCGGAAACATCACCTATCGTGACCCACTTTTCTCCTGCTGCAGTTTCAAAAAAATCATAATAATCTCCTCCAACCTCTTCCGCCGGGAGCATAAGAGCTGCAACCTGGTACTCGCCGAGCCTGTCATTCTTTGGAAGTATAGAGGTCTGAATCTTTTTGGCCAGCTTCATCTCGCCCCATAGAGCGTCCCTGGCCTTGCGAAGTTCGGTCCTGAGGAAAAATTCCTGCCTGATAAGTTTGTATCTTACATAGTTTATGCTGACAGCGATTATGACTGTGCTGCTCATAAAAAAAAGATTATTTATAATGCTGGTTGTTTCATAGTCCGTGTCGGTGAATAGATTCAGGAGGACATATATCATTAGAAGTATTATACCATTGATAGCTGAATGGATAGCTTCCCAGGGGAGCAGAAGGTTTACACCTATAATCACAAGATTTATTCCGGCATAGTAACTCGATTCAAAACCACCCAGGTCGATGGTCATTATAGCAATTACCCCGCCCACTACAAGCGATACCAGGTAACCGTGGATGTACGATAATTTTCCCGGCCTGGTGCGCTTAATAATAAAATACTGGAAAAGTGGGATAAACGTCCCTATTATCCGGTAAACGGCGAATTTTGGCAACAGCTGGTGCGGCAGGGTAAAATAATCCAGTATAAAAAAAAGCGGAACAAGGACAAAAGCAAGCGCTGCAAGAGTGGTTGACCATTCATGAACTACCTGGTGTATAAATTGTTTAAATGGCTGATCAATTCCCCTTTTAAAATGTTCCCTGTTCTTTCTTGCCATAATCATCCCTGTTTAGGCTTTTCAGCTATAAGAAACATCTGTGACCCTGTATCCTCAAGGGTAACGGAAATATTAACAGCATCAGTATCGGCAAACAGCGCGGCAAAATCCTCCTCCGACCTGTAATAAAGCACCCAGTCATGCCAGTATTCCATGAACCATCGGCTTTTATTGTTAAAATGAAAATTTCCTATAAAGACTTTGCCGCCAGGTTCAAGAAGTGAATATAGCTTCTCTGCTACTGCCTTTGCAACAGGCGGAGTCAGGTAATCAAAAAGGCCCATGGAGTAAACATAGTTGAACCTGCCCCATTTCTGCGCAAGGTCGCCGGTCATCAGCATTGTCCTTACAGAATCCTTGAGGTATGATACATTCACCTTGTACCCTATCCTTTTCTCGATCTGGTTGATATTTTCCCCTGCCTCATGTATCGCTTCATTATCCTGGTCAAGAAGTGTGCAATGCATGTTCCGTACATCATCTTCATTAGTAAAAATATCATTAAGCTCATACGCGGGACCGCAGGCTATGGATATGAATCTGAATACTTCTTTGTTGCCTGCGGTGAATTCATTCTGCACATTTCGCAAAACTTTGGGGACCATTACACGCCTGTTTCTCACAGCCTGTGCAGCAGGATGTTCAAGCGAAAACTTGTAAAGCGCCCTGGAAAAAGTCCCATTTCCCCTGTATGAATTTTCGTATATCATTCTCATCATTTCAGAATCACCCGCATATCCGCGCGGTTTAAGATTTGTCCTTGTCATAAACTCCGAGCTGAGGATGATGTCCCACACCTGTTTCCTTAAATAAAATCCGTGTATTTCATGCTCTTCACGGCTGAATCCTGAAATAAGTTCTTCAAGTTCCGCAAGATAATTTGCAAAGAAATCCATAAACTTGCGGCCTTCGGTATTCATCACAGTCATGGAGACATGTTCTCTGACAGGTTCAGGTTCACCTGAAATCATCCTGTCAAGTCCGTCAAAAAAATGTTTATACACCTTTAAATCAAACGTAAGCCTTGAAATATAATCCCTGAAACCGTTTTTAACCTTCTCCTTTTGAGCAAGAAGCAGCATCAGGTCTTTTGACAATCTTTCCAGGTTTATAAAATCTTTCTTTTTAAACAGGGCGTCAAAATTGTAGACATCATTAATGAAAACCAGCCTGCCATTGATCCCTGTTACTTTTGTTTCAAGAATAAACCTGCAGAAGCCCAGTTCCACCTCTCTATCATCAATCTTGATAGTTAGTGATGAAAACCACCTGCCGTCCCTGATTCCCGAACTATCCTGAAATTTTACAAAAAGCGAAAACCTTGACGCATAAAAAAGTTCAACATCCATTTTCTGATTATCGCTATTTAAAACACCGTTGAATGACTTAATTGCAGTGTCCATATCGATCAGCTTCCTGTTATTTCGATTCTATGATCTTTTGTTTCAAAAATCTTTAAGGCTGAAAAGCACAACTCCTGCCATTTCTTGGATTTATCATATCTCACAGATATTGCTTCACCTGTTTTCTTCGCCCCTTCCAGAATTCTGATTATCGGAGTTATAGTTGATGAATTCATATATTCAAGGTTTTCAAAATTAATCTGGATTACTTTGTTAAATTTTTTGCTATTCTGGATTGCATCAGTAAGTATCGGATTTATGAACTTTCCAGGTTCCCTTTCGGTACTTTGCCCGGTAAAAGTAATATTGATTTTTGTTCCGTCCTCCTCAACAGTCAGGATGAGTTTATTGCTGTTATAAGTCTCAACGTGCGGCATTCAGCACCTCCTTTTGGGAAGATGATAAACAGCTGATACTGATATAATCCCCTTTTCATTGATGTAAAAATCTATGATTGACTGACCTTCGTATGCAATCCTCACAACTCCCAGCCCGCTCTCTCCATCAGTCTGTGGTTGAACAGCAACCTCCTTGAGTTTTTCAATGTATGCCTCAAAGGGATTCTGATAACCTCTTATCCACTGGACAACCCTGTCTAGTCTCGCCGGGTTATAGTTGTCGTTTTCTTTTAACGGACTACTGACTTCGACTATTATATCACTGGGGGTAATTGTGACCCTTGTTCTGATTTCATTGTTCTGCTCATCAAATTTGCCGTACTTGATTGCATTTTCAGTTAATTCACAGATATTCATCATAATGGCATCCATGATATCCTTATCCAGATGATTCAACTTCAGAAAATCACCAGTTTTCTCACGAACCTTGTCCAGATTCTCCCATTCGGGTGTTATTTTACACTGCATTATATTGTTCATCTGCTGCTCCGGATCTGTATGTACTATTAATCCTGCTGTTTAAAATATATTTAAAACATATTCAAATTACAACATCTGTTTAATATAATAAAGAGAAGGGAGGGTTTTTAAAATGTTTAATTTTTTTTATGATTTTTTAAACTATTACGTCTTACACAAATGAAGGCAGGGATGGTTGATAATTTATTTTTTTTTGCTTATGGACTGGGCGGGCCTGATCCTGTTCTCGTCAATAAGCTGCTGGTTAATATGTACACGGTTAAGGGACTTTTTCATGGATTCAGGTTTCCCCTTTACATCCCCTGTCCGGGCAAGGTTTACCTTTTCAAGTGAATCAGCGTCAAGGTTAAAGAGATACTCTTTCTGTGTCTGTAAATGCAGAATATACTTGTACGGGTAATCCACAACCTGCAGGTAACGTCCGTTATACGGCTGCACAAGGAATACGGGATTGCTTCCTCTTCGATCAAATACAGAAATACCGGTCATGGTATTTTCAGAATTATGGATTCCAATCATATCCATTATTGTGGGTCCTATATCGATCTGTGAGTATGTCCGGTTCTTTATCCTTTCCGGTTTAACAACACCGTTCCAGATAACAAGAAACGGGATACGGAATGTTTCATCGTAGAAACACTTCTCGTTATTGTATATACCATGTTCCTTCATCGGAAAACTGTGGTCCGCTGTTATAATCACAATTGAATTACTGAGATAATCACGCTGCGCAAGAAGCTCAAAAAAACGCGGAAGCTGGCTGTCACTTAGACGTAGCGCGTTGGAATACTTTTCTTTTATTTCTTTCGGTTTCTTATAGATTGTCATCTTTTCAGGGGGCATACCGTCACATGGTATGTGAGTTCCTACAGTCATCAGTGAAGCAAACACAGGCTTACCCGGTGACTTTAAGTGCAGGTCATCAAGCATGCCGAAAAACCTTTCGTAGAAAATTTTGTCCTCAACTCCCCAGCCCCATATATACGGCCTGTCCGCAGGTTTCCGGAACTCCTTGTATGATTTTACGGTTGTGAACCCGGCCTTGATCATGCTGTTATAAGTATTATCAAACTGGAGGTCATGGTAAGCCTGGAAAAAAACTGTTTCGTATCCCGATTCAGTGAGAATATCCGGGAATCCTGATATATTTAGTTCAGGGTAATCTACAAAGAGTTTACCCATATAGGTTGGAATGATTGAAAAGAAAACAGCCTCCTGCCCTTTGCAGGTCTGGACAGAGTTGGCATAGAAACGGTCAAGGTAAAGGCCCTTTTTGATAAGCGCGTTAAACTCGGGAGTGTACGCGAGCCCGTCCGGTGCTTTTGCATCAACGAAGTTCGCATTAAATGATTCTATTAGTATGAGGAAGACGTTAGGTTTTCCGGCATGGCTTGACGGGACACTCCTTCTGAATGATGACTGTGAGATGTCCTTTGTAAAGTACGGATAACCTTCAGGCACGGCATCAGTAGATGCGGTTGTATCATTATATGCAAGAGCGCTTTTAACAAAAAGCGTAAATTCATCACCGGCATTTACGGGAAGTAATATAATAATGATCCACACAAACAGCGCAGCTGCACGCCCTACAGGAGTATTCTTCTTTAATGCGGGTCTGCCTTCTGCAGGTATTTTTGCAGCACCATAAAGCAGTGCTGCAATTACGGGAAGCATGACCAGGTCCCTGGTGCTGAATGCTGTACTTATCATTAAAAAAGATTCGGGCGAAAAACTTATGCCAAGGTTGTCCCTTACAAGGGAATAGTCCAGGGGTGAACCCGATGTCAGGTGATATGCGTTCATAGCCCAGGCTGAAATCACGCTTGTAATTATCACAACGGATGCGGCGATCCTGTGAAAAAGCATAAACTCAAGACTGGAGGCAAACAGCAGCAGTGTAAAAAAACTGAATATGATTGCAGCAACATCAGCAGGCGAGAACGAAAACCCGGGCAGCCTGTTGTGCATAAACATTACAAGATAAACTACCTGTACAGCGAATAGGCTGTAAGCCAGCAGCCCCGGCCTGGGAATTATTTTTACCAGTATCTTTTTTATCCCTTCAAAAGTCATTTCTGCCGGCCTTCACTTTTTTCCGCTAAGTGCCCTGTCTGACATGGAGTGGTCACCGGCTGGATTCCAAAGCGACCATGAATACGCGCCTCCATCATCAACACCTTTTATCTGTTTTAAAATATAATCAGGGCCCCATGTGGGCGACAGGTAATTGAAGTCCTGTATCCATCCCCGTATAACAACTCTTTTATTCGAAAGATAAATGGAACGTATGATGCTATCCTTAACAATATGGTAAGGTTTTTCGGCCACAGGATAACGTGAATAAAAATCAGCACAAAAGTGGGAAGGGTAAATCATGGGGCAGATCACATCGACAAACCGCGACAGGAACTGTATGTCCTGGCCTATAATGTTGCCGAACCTGTACCAGGCGTTGAAACCGTAGATGTCAACAGAAACCGGGACACCCGCTTCTTTGCGCGCCTGCTGCAGGAAGTCCCCCATGATCTCGGACTTGAATGTATCATCCTTTTCACGGTACCTGAACCGGCACCTGCCGGTGAGCCCGTCAGTGGGAAAGCGTATGTAATCAAACTGTATCTCGTCGAAACCAAGCTTTGCAGTTTCACGTGCGATCTCTATGTTATAGTCTCGTACAAACTTAGAGTAGGGATCACACCACCTTTCACGCGGCAGCCCCACCCAGGGTTTTCCTGTAACCTTGTCAAGGATGGCATATTTGCCGCTGTATGCCTCGTAGAGTTTTTTATCCTTGAACGTAACGTTACGGGCAACAACCCAGATATCCTTATCATGCAATGCTTTTATTATGTCCATGATATTAGTATTTTTTATCGCGCCGATCTCACGGGCGGTCTGTGAATCAACCGGCGCATTGATTACACCGAAGTCATCCTTTACGTCGATTATTACGGCATTGAATTTATTCCTTTCAACCAGTTCAAGGAAACCCATGAAGTTATTGTCGATCATGCCCCAGTTTACATAAACTGCACGGCGTTCGCCTGCATCTGTATTTTTTTCGATATCGTATACGGCTGTGTTTCTTTTCACAAACAGTGCAGGATTCTTTTCTGATGCGCGGACAAAAAGCATTGCAGGTCCCTTTCTTTCATAGGACTCTTCAAGTTCCCGCTGTAGGCCTGATACTGATAGTTTTTTATTCTTCAGATCGTATTCATACACAGTTTCGTCTGATGATATAAAAAGTTTATCCTTTAAAGGGACAATTCCATACACACTCTCCGTGGGTGTTTTACTGAAAGATGCATTAACAGGATTCCACTTTCTGTGGTCAGCGGACTCAACAACACCCCTGCCGAAAAGGTATCCCGAATAAAGCACCCCGTTACCTTCTGCAAGTGCAGAAACTCCCTCGCAGAAATGAAACGGCCCGACATAGTATTCCTTTGGTACGCCGTCTATAAGTTCATCAACCCTGCCGTTTATGATTTTCAGTACACCGTTAAAAGAAGTCCCCGCAAAGAGCACGCCGTTTACCACGGCAAGTGATGTATAGTAGTATGAATTCTTGTTGTTCAGGATATTGATTCTATTCCATGATGCGCCTGAATCATGCGACACATAGAGCGTATGTTTAGTTCCAAGGTAAAGCCTGGATTCATCAGCAGGATCTATGCAGAACGAGGAGATATTCCTGTATTCATCCACACCCTCCAGCTGGGTACGGCGTTTGAACATGAACGAAGATATGTCTCTCCATTTTGAATCATTATTGCAGCGCCTGAATATTCCTGAATATTCAGTTGTAAGATACAGATTACCTTTTGAATCTGATATGATATACACAGCCTCAAAACCTGATGGCAGCCCGTCAGAATAATCGCGCCAGGAATCCCCGTCATAAGCCCTTATACCCTTCCCCGGGAAAAAACCTATATATTTATAATCCCCGTTTTCCGGAAATAAAACCGTATTCCACAGGATCACTGCGGCAAAAAAAACCAGGGCGAATATCAAGATTCGGCGTACTGAAAGCTTCTCTGCCAGGTTTTTTTTCATCTGCAATATATTCCTCCGTTTTATCATTATAATGGCGGATTTTCATGAATTAAAGAGAGACACGGAACTTGTCAATACTTTAAAAAACATGACAATTACCGGTATAACTTGCCATGCATGGCATTCTGTATTACTTTAATACTTGCAATGACTGTTTTATATGGGTAGGTTTCAGATATTAAATTATCGATGGTAAAGAGGTCCGCTTGCTACAGATTCCGGGATATAATATTACCGACATGTTCTTCGAATCCTGCGGATATATTTTTTACAGGGGGATTGATCAGGCCTCATCGACTCCAGTAATAGTAAAAACTCCGTTACCTGAAAACGAATCATACAGGTACTATGCTTACCTGCAGCATGAATATATGCTGCTCCGGGATATAAATTCCCCGGGGATCATACGCATCAGGAATATCATCGAGTCGGATAAAAGGATCGCCCTTGTACTTGAACCGTTCGAAGGGACACTTCTTACTGAACTCATAAAGGATTCAGTTCTCCGGATACAGGATTCTCTGAAATTCGCTATAAGCATTGCGTCCACACTTGGCGAACTTCACAGTAAAGGAATTATCAACGGTAATATCGATCCTTCACGTATAATGGCTGATCGCAGTACAGGCGCAATAAAAATGTTTGACTTTACGCGTGCAGTCATCCTCCCTCCCGGCGAAACCGAGGTATCCGCGGTAAATTTCTATTACCCCGGCCCCCTATATATTTCACCTGAACAGACCGGGTGCATAAACAGGCTTGTGGATTACCGCACAGACTTTTACCTGCTGGGACTTATACTCTATGAAATGCTCACGGGCAAAACACCATTTCGCGGAGAGGACCTCACCGGCCTGATCCACAGCCATATATCAAAAAAACCCGTACGCCCTTCAGAAATAAAAAAGAACATACCATCATCGGTATCAACGGTCATAATGAAGCTTCTTGAAAAAAATGCTGAAAACCGCTACCAGAGTTCATGGGGAATCAGGTCTGACCTTGAAAAATGCGTTGAACATGTTAAATCAGGGAAAGAGGTGCACAGCTTCAAAGCCGGTGAGGATGACCGTTCTGAAACACTCACAATGCCGATGAAGCTGTACGGCAGAAACAGGGAAACTGCAATGCTTGCCGGTCTGTTTGAAAAAGCGTCTTCAGGCAGGAGCATGCTGCTGCTAATTAACGGGGACCCGGGCAGCGGCAAAACATCTCTTGCGCAGGAGCTGAAAAAAAATGTCATGCAGTGCGGAGGCTATTTTATTGAGGGTGCATTTACTGAACAGCCCGATTCGCCGTACAGTGCATTAACAAGCGCTTTAAGTGATTTTGCAAGGCTTCTCATCACTGAAAAAAAAGAAAAGTTTGAAAAATGGCGCGAGACAATTATAAATGTACTTGGTCAGAACGGCAGCATTATAACAGACCTGTTCCCGGCAATGGAGCTGGTTACAGGCAGATTCCCTGATCTCCAGGAACTGGGTCCCGGAGAAACCAGCAACCGTTTCGGAATTGTGCTGCAGAATTTTTTCAGCTGCATATCTGCAAAGGATCATCCCCTGGTTCTTTTCCTTGATGACCTGCAGTATGCTGATGATGAATCCCTGAAACTGGTGGAAACAATACTGGCGGACTCAGAGAGCCGGCACCTCATGCTGATATGCTCAATCGATACCTTCACCTTGAAACGCAACCAGTATGTCCGGAACTGGATTGATCGTATAAAGGAAATGAATTTCCAGATGAATACAATCGACCTCCAGCCGCTGGATGACGAGACCATTAATGTAATGATACAGGAGATCCTGCGCACAAAACAGCCTAATTCAAGAGAACTATCAAGGCTTATCGCCGAAAAGACCCTGGGTAATCCCGGCCATATCAACCGTTTCATTAAAAAAATACGTTCAGAAGGAATCTTCACACTGGACAGCAGTACAGGGGAATGGCAATGGGATAATGAACGGGTACGCGCCCTTGAAGCCGAGGATGATATAATCAGCATATATGCAGACAGAATATCCGGTATTGATGAAAAATCAAGGTACACACTGTCTGTCGCATCGTGCATAGGAATGAGCTTCGCACCGGAAATTCTCTCCGCGATAACAGGTATGAGCCTCAGGGAAACCGCGGTAATCATTTCATATGCGCAGAATCAAAGGTTTATTGTACCGGTCAAGGATGCATATGAACCAGGCGAAACCGACATAAATTCAAAAGCTCCAAGGCACAGTTTCCTTCACCCGAGAATACAGGAAACTTTCTACTCCCTGCTAGACCAGACAGAAAAAGAAAAGCAGCATTTAAGGATCGGACAATACATTATTGAAAATACAACGGAAGCTCTGCGCAAGGAGAAAATATTTGAAATAGTCGTCCAGATGAACAACGGGTACAGACAAATAACTGAACCCGGAAAACTTAAAGAACTGGCATCTCTGAACCTTGAAGCTGCAGTAAAAGTAAAATCAACAGGAGCATATTCACAGGCTGTGAATTTCCTCGCTTCAGCAGTAAAAATGCTGCATGATGACAGCTGGCAGAACGATTACCTGCTGACATTTAATCTCTACAAGGAGATGTCCGAATGTGAATACCTGTCTGGAAATAATGATAAGGCTGAGGAGCTGTTCAGTTTCATCCTGGACAGGGCCCGGTCAAACCTTGATAAAGGAGAGATTAACAATATAAGGATAATCCTGTATGCAAACGCAGGTAAATTTTACGAAAACACCCGAACATGTTTTGAAACTCTTAAACTATTCAACCTGAACATCGCTGATCCCGATGATCCAAAACAGATAGAAACTGCTATCGCCGGGGAGATGAGAACATATAAAAAGCTCATGGCCGGCAGGGCGATAGCTGAACTTGAATCCTTACCTGAAACGTTATTACCCGATAAGAGACTTTGCCTTAAACTTATAATGAATATGCTCTCATCCGCATACGTTTCCAATCCTCCACTGCTCGGAGCAGCAGTGCTAAAGGGACTTAATATTTCACTTGAATTCGGAGCAAGTCCGAGCACAACGTTTATGTTTTCAACCTGCGGATTATTCCTTGCATCCAGATTCAAGGATTATAAATCAGCGTATGAATTCGGCCTGCTGGCATTCCGGTTTAATGAAAGATTCAATCATCCTGCCACAAAGTCCAATGTCCCCTTTGTTTTCGGCAACTTTATTAATCCATGGCGCGGAAATATAAATGATAGTATAAGTTATTTACGCCAGGGATTTGAAGAAGGCATCAATAACGGTGATTTTATTTATGGAAGTTTCTGTGCCACGTCAATACCAAGGTACCTGCTTTCTATTGGTAATGAACCGCTTAATGTTGTCCTTGAAGAAATTGATAAAACAATGTCCTTCTTCAAAAGAATTAAAAACTATGCATCACTCGATCGTCAGAAACTTATAAAGCACGCTGTAATGAATCTCATGGGGCAGCTTGCCGACCCGCTACTGCTCAGTTCCGGCGATTTTGACGAAACATCACACATAATACAGATGAACAAGATCCATTACGGTACGGGAATAGCCCTGTATTATTACTATAAACTCCTGACTCTCTACATCGCCGGATATTATACCGAAGCCCTGAGTATGGCGGTTGAGGGGATGAAGAATCTTAAATTTGTATTCGCTTCCATACAGGAAGCAGATATGATTTTTTACTACTCCCTATGCATGACCAGGCTCTTTCATTCGTCCGATGCAGATAAACAGAAGGAGTTTATTGCAATACTGGAAAAAAATGAAGAGATGCTTGAATACTGGTATAAAAACTCACCTGATAATTTTTCAGCAAGGTACTATCTTGTAAAAGCAGAATTATGTTCAATAAGAAGTGATCATAAAGCCGCAGCGGATTATTATGACAAATCAATAAGCGACGCAGGCCGAAACAGATTTACCGCCATACAGGCAATCTGCTGCGAACTTGCTTCGCAGTATCACGAGAATATGGATCATAAATATCTTTCCGACTCACTTTTGAATGATGCCATGAACCTCTACTCCGCATGGGGCTGTGAAATAAAACTCAAAAATCTTAAAAAAAACCACACCAAGGCAATAATCCGTTTAGAACAGCGGCTGAGGCCTGGAATCGGCCGTGAAGGTATTGCAGATTCGGCCGCTGGAAATGAAGATTTCCGTAAGCCTGCAGATATCATTGACCTCATAAGTGTGGTCCGGTCATCTCAGGCGATATCAGGTGAAATCGTACTGAACAATCTCATCGACCGTTTGATGAAGATCATTGTTGAAAGTTCCGGCGCGCAGAGCGGTATTCTCTTCATTGAACATGAAAACCTGGGCTATATAACAGCACAGGCAGTGACCGACGGTGAAACAATCCGTGTACTGCAGGAGTACAGACAGATTGCTGAATCCCTCTACCCTGAATCTGTGATCAACTATGTAAAAAGAACAGGAGAAACTGTTCTGCTGGGGAACGCTACAGGGCGCGGCCTTTTTACAACTGACCCATATATCATAGAGAACAGACCCGGTTCTATCCTCTGTATTCCTGTACGGTTGAAAACCGGTATGTCGGTCATTCTTTACCTTGAAAACAGGCTCTCAATTGAAATTTTCAATCCATCACGCATGGATGTGATTTTTCTCCTCTGCGCGCAAATCGCAATATCGCTTGAAAACGCGCTTAACTTTGAAGAGACAAACAGGATCAAGGAAATACTGCGGGAAAGTGAGGAGAATTACAGGGTTTTGTTTGAAAACATTCAGGATGTATTCTACAGATCTGATACAGCCGGAAAAATTATATTATCGTCGCCATCAGCATATAAATTATTCGGCTACACAAGTGATGAATTCCGCGGGATGGACATAGCCAGTAAATTATATGTTCATCCCGAAGCGCGGGATACACTTATGAATGAACTGAAAAAAACCGGTTTTGTAGAGGACTGGGAAGTCGAGTTAAAAAGAAAAGATGGAACTTCATTCTGGGTAGCGACAAACACTCACATGTACTATGATAAAAACGGAAAATATGCAGGTATTGAAGGTATTCTCAGGGATGTAACCTCTCGTAAAAATGCAGAAGCTGAAATAATGGCTGAAAAAGAACGTCTTGCGGTTACACTCCGGAGTATTGGAGAGGGGGTAATTGTAACCGATATCAGTACCGGCATAATACTTATCAACCGGGTTGCAGAAAAACTGACAGGATATTCCCAGGAGGAAGCTTTTGATAAAAGACTTTCCGATGTATTTTATATATCAGGTGAAAACGGGAAGAACCTTTGTGATGAAATAATGAACAGACTTCTCACTTCATGCGAACTGATCGAAATGGAAACCGGTCTTAAAATGACAGACCGGCAGAATAAAAATATGCTGATTGCCCTGTCTGCGGCACCCATACGTGATGAATTGAGCAGGCTTATAGGCGCTGCAATTGTATTCCGCGATATAACAGAAAAGCATAAGATGGAGGAAGAGCTTCTCAAAACACAGAAACTTGAATCAATCAGCATTTTTGCCGGCGGCATTGCGCATGACTTCAATAACCTGCTCACCGGGATCCTGGGAAATGTTTCACTGGGCAAACATAATATCGACGACAGGGCAAAACTGCAGAGAAGGCTTGATGAAATAGAAAATGCTTCTATCAGGGCAAAGGATCTTACACAGCAGCTTCTGACTTTTTCGCGGGGCGGGATACCGATCAAGAAAACAACATCAATAGTCCAGCTTGTCATGGAATCGGCAAAATTTGTTTTAAGCGGTTCAAACGTTAAATGCGAATATTTTATCGATGACTATGTTTCAACGGTAGAGGCTGATGAAGGTCAGATGAACCAGGTATTCAACAACATTATAATCAACGCAAGACAGGTCATGCCCGAAGGCGGTATTATAAACATCAATATTTATAACGAGAAGATCTCTGTAAGCGGTGATCAAAATCAGGTCGGGGATTATGTACATATCGACATAAAGGACCATGGCACAGGTATTCCCAAAGAGAACCTGGGAAGAATTTTTGACCCGTTTTTTACTACAAAGGAAAAAGGTAACGGACTTGGACTTGCCACATCATATTCAATTATAAAAAAACATGACGGATCAATAAGTGTAAACTCAGAAATGGGAAAGGGAACTGTTTTTACAATTCTAATTCCGGCTTCAGAATATACAATTAAAACTGCACCGGACAACGATGAAAACAGGTTCAAGGGAACCGGGAAAATACTGATCATGGATGACGAAGAGATCATACTTTCAGTATCCTCGGAAATGGTTGAAATGCTGGGCTACGAACCAGTTGCAGCAAAGGACGGCACCGAGGTTGTCATAAAATACAGTGAAGCGCTTGAATCGGGCAGCCCATTCGATTTTGTTATAATGGACCTCACGATTCCAGGCGGCACAGGAGGCCGCGAGGCTGTCGCAAAACTACGGGAACTTGATCCCGGTGTCAGGGCTATCGTATCAAGCGGTTACTCAAATGACCCGGTCATGTCAGATTATAAAAACTACGGGTTCAGCGGTATCATTGTGAAACCCTACAAACTGGAGGAATTAAGGACACTTCTCCAATCCATGACAGAGAAGTAATCCTGAAAATCATTCTATGAAACATTTTAAAAAACTTTCAATACCGTTGATTGCACTGCTTGTATCCTTTACATCAGGTTTTCCTGCATCAGGCTGGGAAACCGTAAAGGAAGGCAACGGTATACAGCTAAGTGTACGCCCTGTGCCGGATTCGCAGGTAAAGGAATTCATGGCAGTTACCGTTGTTGACTCCTCACTATCAGCATGCGTTGCCCTGCTTGAAGATACTCCAAACTATACCCAATGGAACTATAAATGCATAGAGGCAAAACTTCTTCAAAGGAAAAACGACTACGAAAGAATTACATATATGGCAACAGAATCCCCATGGCCTGTTGAAAACAGGGATATTGCAGTGAAGTCTGTTCTTACCCAGGATAAAAAAACAGGGATTGTCACAATTGAATTAAAAGGTCTGCCTGATTATATACCCGGCAAAGAGGGAAGAGTCCGTATGGCTTCGCTCAGCGGATACTATAAATTTGAACCCTTTTGCAGCGGGAAAGTCAGGGCTACATACAGGCTGCGCAATGAACCCGGAGGTTCAGTGCCCGAAAGCCTTGTTAACGGTACCGTTAAAGATATTGTTTATAACACTTTATGGAACATGCGCAATTTTGTACAGAAAAATCCGTATAAGAACATTCATCTAAACTATATTCAGGAAAAATACTGATACTCTGATGCAGCAGTTATTCCGGTTTAAAGAGAATTCTGCGAAAAGATATGCAGTGGTGATCCCGGCAACAGTATGTGTCAGCGCCTTGGGCATGTGCCTCTAAAGTGCAAACCTCTGGTGGCCACGGTACATCTCGTCCCTCAGTCGCTTAACATCTTCATTATTTATATATTCGTCGAATGTCATCTGCCTGTCTATTACACCGGTCGGGGTAATCTCAACTATCCTGTTGGCGACTGTATCGATAAACTGGTGGTCGTGCGACGAAAATAGAACCACCTCCTGAAAATTGATGAGACCGTTGTTAAGAGATGTGATCGACTCAAGGTCAAGGTGGTTTGTCGGTTCATCGAGTATAAGGACATTTGAATTACTGAGCATCATTCTTGAGAGCATGCATCTTACCCGCTCGCCACCTGAAAGGACATTCACCTTTTTAAGTGATTCGTCGCCGGAGAAAAGCATCCGTCCAAGGAAACCGCGGACAAAGCCCTCCTCCTTTTCTTCTGAATACTGCCTCAGCCAGTCGATGATGTTCAGACTGCTTTCAAAATATGTGCTGTTATCTTTGGGAAAATACGAGGTCGTAATTGTTTCACCCCACTTGAAAGTTCCGGAATCAGCCTTCAGCTCGCCCGTGATAATCTGGAAAAATACTGTCTTGACAAGGTTGTTCTGTCCGACAAAGGCGATCTTGTCCTTTTTGTTTACGGTGAGACTGAAGCTATCAAGCACATTTACTCCGTCAATAGTCTTTGTAAGGTTTTCAACCTCAAGGATTATCTTCCCGCATTCACGTTCGGGTTTAAAAGCGACATAGGGGAATTTCCTCGATGAAGCGGGTATATCCTCAAGCGTCAGTTTATCGAGAAGTTTTTTACGTGAAGTAGCCTGTCTTGCTTTTGAAGCGTTTGAACTGAACCTTTCAATAAATGCCTTCAGCTCCTTCGCTTTATCCTCTTTCTTCTTGTTCTCGTCGCGCTTCTGTTTCATGGCAAGCTGGCTCGCCTCTGCCCAGAAATCGTAGTTTCCGGGATAAACCATGATCTTACTGAAATCTATATCCACGATGTGTGTGCAGACCCTGTTCATGAAGTGCCTGTCGTGTGATACAACGATCACTGTATTGTTGAAGTTATAGAGGAACTCCTCGAGCCATGTAATAGCCTCAAGGTCAAGGTTATTCGTAGGTTCATCAAGAAGCAGTATGTCCGGGTTACCGAACAGGGCCTGTGCCAGAAGCACCCTTACCTTCTGGCCCGCTTCAAGTTCTTTCATTTTTTTCGGGTGAAGCGATTCCTCTATTCCAAGGCCGCTAAGCAGGGACGCTGCGTCTGATTCGGCGTCATAGCCGTTCATCTCGTCGAGCATCTCCTCGAGCTCTGCGGCCCTTATGCCGTCCTCGTCGGAAAAATCCTCCCTGGCATAAACCTCTTCCCTTTCGCGAAGTACATTGTAGAGTTTTTCATGCCCCATAATTACAGTGTCAAGCACCGTGTACTCGTCAAAAGCAAACTGGTCCTGGCGCAGTACCGCTATCCTTTCCCTGGGACCTGTACTCACAGAACCCTCGTTCTGCTCAATTTCTCCTGCAAGAATTTTAATAAACGTCGATTTTCCCGAACCGTTGGCGCCTATGAGGCCGTAGCAGAAACCGGGATTAAATTTTATATTTACACCTTCAAAAAGGATCCTCTTGCCGTAAGCCAGCTTAAGATCAGACACATTTAACATTATTTACCTGCCGTTTTATAATTAAATGCAGGAGAAAAAAATATCCTGTTAGTGTCAAGGAATATAAAGTAAGATTATTAACAGGAAGCCGGTTACGCAGTCTCATGCATGGCTATCCATTCTCCCTGATGATAAAACATGAGATTTTAAGATCATTCAAAGAATTTACTGATTTTTACTTTAAGAGCAGCTTGTGCCTCTCAATCCTTCGCAGAGCATGAACCTGGTATTTTAATTTTAATAATCCGTTATAAAATCAATACGTTGCAAAAATAAAAATGGTAAAATTATTTTTCGGGAGACTTATTATATTTCGAATCTGTATGTTCCGGTGGACTTGAATTCTTTTCGCCCGGTCAGGAAGAGATAATTTTTACAGGGCACCATTTTATCCGGGTCGGCACGGGGTTTTGAATTTTCCGCGAATACCGCACAGCCTGACAGCTTCGCCTCTGACTGGTATGACATAGATAAAATATGTGATGTATAAAATAATTTAAAATTTATTGACAAAATTTCAGGCTTTTTCAATATTGTTGTATTTACAACTATTGTATTTGCAACTACACCCGGGAGGCTATATGGTCAGGGATAGAATAACAGTATTCCCGCAGTTTGTTAAAAAGATTTTTTATGAACATGACATATCAAAACTGAACCTTGGTATCAATAAAACACAGACAAATATCCTGATGTTTATTAACGAAAACAATGAAAAATCAATGTCTGAAATAAGCTTGATTACCGGATTAGAAAAAAGTTCGTTCACCCGGTCTGTTGATTACCTGGTAAGAAACGGCTTTATAACAAGGAATTCCCCGGAAAACGACAGAAGGATAATAAAACTATCACTTACTAAAAAAGGAATCAAAGCTGCAAATCTTATCAGGAACGATTTTGATGTTTACTGGGAGTCATTAATATCAGATTTTTCAGAAAAAGAAAAAACTGAGTTTCTTGAATCTCTGGCTGCCATTTCCAAATATATGAACAAAATATTAGCGGGGAAATAAAGATGAGCACTACAAAGCAGAAAATTTTAGACAGGAGACATGAACTTTTAGAGAAGAAGAGATTGGCCAGAATTATCAGCGAGTGGGTAGGTAAAAATAAAAAAGTTTTCTGGAGATATGAAGTATCATGCTTCTATGAAACTTATAGAATAACTATAATCAACCTGCCTGAACCATCAGAAAAGGACATCACGGTATTGCCGGGTATCAAATTACTGAAGAATCAGCAAAAATTACAATTATGTACTGCCATAAAAAAAGCCTGTGCCAAAACAGAAGAGTTATGTGATCCATGTATTGAGGTAAAGGTTAATTATATAAATGGTGGTGCTATAAATGCCGAAGTTATTCAGCTTAAGGAATAAATCTATATATATCCTCTGATGAAAATAGTATACCATTACAGGAAGTGTTGCCAATGTTAAAAGTATCAGGAGAATGTTTGTGCGGATTTAAACGGGATATTGAATGTGACGATTCAAGCACTATGCAGGAACTAAAGGATATGCCATGTAAATATTGCGGCGGTTTGATTAAATATAAAAAGGAAAATGAAAACTGAAAGTTTTCCGGTTTAAAGATCCTTTTTTAGCTTTACCCCTGCGGATCCGGATTGTAAATGTGACAAAAAAGAATAGGAGTCCTTCTGTATGAAAAACGTTTATGATATTTTAACAGAAAGGGGCTATGTTGAACAGGCCACCCATGAAGATGAAATACGCGAGCTTTTAGGCAAAGAGTCCGTCACGTTTTATATAGGATTCGATCCCACAGCCGACAGTCTCCATGTGGGGCACTTCATCCAGGTCATGGTCATGATGCATATGCAGCAGGCCGGGCACAGACCCATTGCCCTCATTGGCGGAGGTACAGCCATGGTGGGAGATCCTTCGGGCCGCACGGACATGAGGCAGATGCTGACTTTGGAACAGATAGGGAAAAACAGCGAGTCCTTCAAGAAACAGTTCTCACGTTTCATCGATTTCGGTGAGGATAAGGCCATCATGGTAAATAACGCCGACTGGCTGCTGAACCTTAATTACGTTGAGTTCCTGCGCGATATAGGACGCCATTTCTCTGTAAACCGCATGCTGGCCGCCGAATGTTTCAAAAACCGCCTGGAAAAGGGGCTCTCGTTCCTTGAATTCAACTATATGCTCATGCAGTCCTATGACTTTCTTGAACTCTACCGTCGATTCAACTGCAAACTACAACTTGGCGGAAACGACCAGTGGTCAAATATCATATACGGCGTTGACCTTATACGCCGTGCTGAAAACGCCTCATCGTACGGATTAACATTCAAGCTCCTGGTTAACAGCGAGGGAAACAAGATGGGCAAAACCCAGTCCGGGGCAGTATGGCTTGATCCGGCCAAAACAACACCTTATGAATTCTACCAGTACTGGCGGAACGTGGACGATCGTGATGTGAAGAACTGCCTCTCCCTTCTCACCTTTATCCCCATGGAAGAGGTGAACCGCCTGGGATCCATGGAGGGATCGGACATTAACCACGCAAAAGAAGTTCTGGCTTTTGAGGTGACAAAACTGATACATGGCGAAGAGGAAGCAAATAATTCCCGGGCTGCAGCAAGGGCTCTTTTCGGCAACGCCGGCGATTCAGAATCTATACCATCCACGGAATTTGATAAATCAGTCTTCGAAAAGGGCATCGATATCATAAGCCTGCTCTCGCAGACCGGTCTCATCGCAAGCAACAGTGATGGACGTCGTCTGATACAGCAGGGCGGAATCTACATGAACGATGTACAGTTAACCGACTTTGCCATGGTGGTTACATCGGCTGACCTTAAAAACGGCAAAATACTTATCCGGAAGGGGAAAAAAGTATATCATCAGGCCGTGGTGAAGTGATTGATTTTATCGTCATACGTTATACCCTGCAAAACAGGATTGTGTAGATTAATAAAAAGGATAAAAATAAAATGAGTAAAAACAGCATTATCAACCTTGATAACTGGGGGAAAGGGCTGCTGGTTAATATTATATCAAAAGCCCTTAGTAATGACAGGGATTTAACTGCAGATGATATTGAAAAGTTAAAAGAGATCAAAAAAAAGCTGCAGGAAGTTTATTAGCCCGGACAAATCACGTATATTCTATTCTATACCACCCGGAAAGTGCATCTATGTATCAGGAATCTCATAGATGCACAAGTCCCATCTGGATCAAAAACTCTTATACATTACTTCTGCAGAAATCTGACAATCTCTTCTATGTCCGGTATTTCCGATTTTTCATACACACGGACAAAAATAAGTTTCCCGTTTTCATCTATCAGAAAATTCACACGTCCCGATATTCCAGCCTTTTCGATAAAAACACCGAACTTTGACGCCACATCTCCATGAGGCCAGAAATCGGCAAGAAGATCTGTTTTTTTTATCCCTATATTTTTTGCCCACTCCAGCTTGCAGGGCTGTGCATCGACACTTAATCCCAGGGCTACAACGTTCAATTTGCCGAGAACATCATGTTTAATCTCAAGTGATTTCATCTGTATTTCACACACGGGTGTCCATGCAAGCGGATGGAATGAAATTAATACTTTTTTTCCCCGGAATGAACTTAAACTTATCTCATCACCATTCTGATTTTTTAATTTAAAATCCGGTGCGGTATCTCCGACTTTCAATTCTGTTAAATTCATTTTTTTACTCCGTTTTATCATATTGAAAACTTTATCCGGGGGGTATCCCTGGCGTATGATTACGGATTGAATGTCTATTCTTTTCTTTTAACAGGAATAATTCCGGCCATTTCACCCAGTACATTCACAAGGTCAGAACCGGCAGGTACAACGATCTTTGTATTATTCTTCAGGGCCTCTTCAACCATCTGTATCCTTTTTAACAGCTGTGCATTCCCCACGAAATATTGATTCGCAGCTTCATTGACCAGTTTTATCGCCTGCGCTTCACCGTCAGCCTCAAGTATACGAGCCTGTCTTATCCCCTCGGCTTTTTTTATCTCAGACCTTTTCTGACCGTCAGCACCGGTCTCGGTAGCTGTAGCGTAATCTATTGCCGCAATTTTTTCATTTTCCGCTTTAACTACTTTATTCATTGTTTCCTGCACATCCTTCGGGGGATCGATCTCTTTCAATTCCGTTCTTACAACCTCAAGTCCCCAGCTTGCTGTCTCCGTAGAAAGAGTTTTCAGAAGTTCAAAATTAATTTTACTTCTTTCACTGTTGGCGGATTTGAGTGTCAGTGTACCTATGATATTCCTGAGCGTTGTCCTTGCCAGGTTGACGATCTGCCACTGGTAATTATTGACACTGTATATTGAACTTTTAACACTGCCTTCATCAGCTTTTACCTTGAAGTAAACCTGGGCATCTACCCGTGCATTGAGATTATCATTGGTGATAATCTCCTGCGGTTCGGCATCAACCATTTGTTCAGTAATATTAACCAGGAACATCTTCTCAATAACAGGAATAATCCAGTGAAATCCCGGCTGGGCAAACTTTACATATTTACCAAGGCGTTCAATCAATCCCCTGTGGGTAGGCCGCACGATCCTTATCCCTGTAAAAAAAATTATAAGTAAAACAATTGCTGTAAAATAAATCAGAAACTGGTGATCGGAAACTATATTCATGATACTTCTCCTTAATGAATTTTAATCTAACAAGATAATGTTTAATCCAGGGCGGTGATCTTTACGTTTGATTTACCTGTGCAATGGTAAAAATGAATAGAATTACCAGCATGAGCATAATCGATGATCGCTTTAGTTTTATCACATACTCTCTTCAATAGTAAAATGAATATAATGTATAACATAGGTAATTAAAAAAATAAGTACTGAAAATTCAGTTTTATTTATATCTTGTATTAATGCATTTTTACAAATGATTAAGGATGACATTTTGTTATTTTCATTTAGATCATACAATCAGGACCAATATCAATGGTTACCTGGAGGATGCCAATATGCCGGAGATTATAATATACACAACCCAAACATGCCCTCACTGCAGGGACGCAAAAGAATACCTCATTTCCAGGGGTATCAGGTTCATAGAAAAAGATATTTCAACTGACCGGGCATCGGCTTCTGAGCTTGCCTCAGCGAACATCATGGGTGTACCCGCTTTTAAAATAAATGGCAAATTTATAATCGGTTTTGACAGGAAACGTATTGATGAAATGATAAAGTTTGATGTTGTAAAATGTCCTGAATGCGTCCAGAAACTCAGGTTGCCGGCAGGGAAAGGTAAGCTCAGGGTCTCCTGCTCGAAATGCGGGCATAAATTCATTGTAACAACCTGAAAAATATGCCGATATGCGGAGTACCCGTTGTCTTATTAAACATCCATACCTCGAAACAGATAATAACTTATAATAATAACTCTCATGTGCAAACAGTGCGCTATTATTTTTCAGGAAAGTTTAAAAATTCAAGTTACTGACACAATGATGTATCTATTAAAAAAATATCAATCATCATACATTTAATAGCAGGAAGTATTATGTTAACTTCCTGCTATTGTTATAAACTATCTCCAGCCCTGTCCGCTCCAGAGAGGATAACCGTCATCACTCCAGAGTTTGAGTACTGCATCTCCATTCTTGACTTCAGTGGCAATAATTGCCGGTTTACCATTGAAAGTAATCCTTGAACCCTTAACTGTTATTTTGTCTTTAACTGCAATTTTAAAATCCTGCTTTTCAATATACCATGCAGGTCCAAGCTGAACAGGGATTGTTTCCTTGTCTGTCTTAACTATAAGTTGAATACCATTATGCATTCCGCGTGAAGGGAAAAATTTATCAATTTTCATGACTTCACCTGTAATGGTTTCAACCGTACCATTATTATACATGCCGCAATATGAACCGCCCATACCCCAGCCCCCGCTGTTCCACATCCCCATTCTTGCATAAGAATCGGAAAACATGAACAGCGCTAAAACCGAACCAATTAACAATGAAACTTTAATTCTTCGCATTTTGCTACCTCCCGTTTTATTAAAATAATTTTTATTCCAGGTCTTTACCAGCTGCCCTGAATTTATATTTGAAATTAAACCACATAATGAATCGTATAAAACAAAAACAGTACGATTGTTCCGGAAACCGCAGAAACAATAACCAGGTTTATGCTTTTCCCTAAATCATCACTGCCTGATTTTGCGTTAAAAATTAATGTTAAAAGAATAAACAGTAAAACGCCAAAAATCCCCCTGGCTGTCCAGTGATGACCGGTTATTCCCGCAAAAAAATTTTTAAATGGTGCTGCAAGTTCAGCTGCTATTACAACGATAGTTATCAGCAACATTAAAAGCTTTTTGTGTAAGGATAAATCCCTCCTCAAGCGTTCCGGGTGCCGGTATTTTCCGGTTTCTCAGATTTCAATACCCGGGCATCATCACTATGTGCTTTATAAAGATGATATACACACCAGAGATCAAAAACAAATATATCTCTTTTAACCTGCAGTTTTTCAGACGGCCATAGTTATTCCATATATTTATTGATATTAATAAATTCCTTACCTGCAAATCGATTTATAAAATCCGATAAAAACCGTGCTTTCCTCCGCAGTATAGAATCTCTTTTAAAATGCTTCAGCAGTACAGGTTTCCCCCTTTCGGATAGGATAAAAGCTGCAAGTTCGCACCGGTCCTCTTCACCACCTGTCATTGAATAAAGGTTTAAAAAACCGTTTAACGGGTGAGTCACCGAATAGTAATCCGGACCTTCATCAGCGTGCACAGCACCTCCACTGCCATAGCTGAAACCTTCAGGGTTTAAACTGTTCCACTCAGCCCAGTTGAAGTACATATTTTTCCACACAGCGTATTCCATCATATGATGGATTTCATGGTGAATCACATGCACAAGGTAAGTCTCATCATGATCTCCATAAGAACCATTAACCGAGAGATACAGTACATTGCGGTATGGATCAGGCACTGCCGCCCTGTATTCGCTGTTAAAAGCAAGGTCTCTTGCCAGGACAATTTTTTTTATACCGGCTTTTTCAATATACCCTGCCGGGTATATTGAAAGTTCTCTGTTTAATGTTAAAATATATCTTTCACTTTCAGGTTTGCTGGAGATGAAATCGTAGGTAACTTTTTTCCAGGTATCAATAACTATATCTCCCAGGATCAATTCTATACCAGGGAAATTCCATACTGCATTTGATATTTCTTTATACGTTTTCATTGTCATAAATTTAATATTTTAAAAAACTTTTACCTCAGAAATATCTATCTTTAAGATAGTTTGTAAAAAATGGAGGAATATTACTCATGTCATCAGCTAAATATACATACAGATGCAGTAAATGCGGCAGGACAGAAATGTTTTCTGAAGATAAACCTCAACCTGTCTGCTGTGAAAAACTAATGGTTAAGGATCCCCTTGATCAATGCACAACACCCGATCATCCTGAAATGGTGCGAAACACTGATAAAAGTGAACCATGCGACGACGGTAGAGGCAAGGATAGTTCAGGGGAATAAAAATTAATATTATATCCTTCTGCCAATTGCGTATCCGCCCCGTGTAGCCTCCAGTATCCCGCCGATTTCATGAACGTCACCCGTTAGGTATATTTCAGGAGCCACCTGCCTCCTTATGCAGTCATTGTAAAGCCCCCTGTCAGGTTTCATCCCCATGGCGAGTATTACTATATCTGCGGCGATTTCAGATTCGTGGTGATTGCTCCTGATCTTCTTTGCAAAAGGATTCGGGATATTATCAGGAGGCTGCGGAGTCCATGTGATGTAGGGATCAGGAACACTTTTATGAAGGTTCCTTTTTATTGAGACAGATCCCGGTTTTATCCCTGTAACACTGGTGCAGTTTAAAAGTTTCACACCCTTCTCCTCAAGGTAATGGATCAGGTAGCCCCTGTTTGCGGTGCATAGCCCTTTCATGAAAACAGGCGTCATCTCGACAACAGTAACGTTCTCAATACCAAGCTCATATGACAGGAAGTGCGCGGTCTCACAACCCACTGATCCCCCGCCGATAACCAACGCGTTCTTTTTTCCTGCACAGAGTGCCCTTTTGTTAAGAATATCAACTGCTGTATGAACATGATCGCTGTTAATTCCCGGGATGCCGGGCCTGGATGCTGAGCCGCCAGTTGCAACAACTATGGCATCATACTTTTCAGCCTGGAGAGATGTTGCTGTTACCGCTTTACCTGTCTCTACCCTGAGCTTAAATTTTTTTGCCGATAAAGCGACACGGTTACCCAGGTAATTCACGTAGTTTGCTACTTCATACTTAATCTTCGGCACAGAACCCGGGATAAGATGTCCTCCGATGGCACTGTTCCTGTCATAAATCGTAATGCTATGTCCCCGTTCAGCGGCTATGCATGCGCACATTACCCCTGCAGGACCCGCACCCACAACAGCGATCTTCTTCTTTATTTCAGCCATCGGCAATGTCTCAAAAATGTCCTCAAACGATGTCCTTGGATTTACAGCGCACTGGATATGCCCCCCTTCGATTATCGAATTGAGGCATCCCTCCTGGTCGCCGATGCATGGAATAATTTCTTTATTCCTTCCTGCAAAAACCTTATTCGGCCATTCGGGGTCAGCCAGGAGCGGCCTGCCCAGCATTATCATATCGCAGTCCCCTTTCTTCAACGCGCGTTCAGCGATATCAGGGAACCCGAGTTTTCCCACACCGACGACAGGTACATCAAACCCGGCATTTGATTTTATATTGTTATCCTTAAGGAATTTCTTTACGATTGATGAAACCTCAGTGAATGCGGCCGGGGGCATCCCTTCAGGAGGATGGGGCATCCACCAGTTGTCATAACACCCCAGGTCTACATCAAAAATATCAACACCCGCATGAACAAGATTCTTTATGTAGCCAAGGGTCATCTCTATAGTACGTTCATTCCTGAACTTTTTAAGCGACTTCACTTTTTTCATCCTTTCACCGTACGTTGCATTGAGCATGAGCGAAAGGTCAATCCTGTACATCACCGGATAGCTGTTACCGCACCTCCTGCGTATCTCCTTAATAAGTTCGATACCGAACTTCTGCCAGTTCCTGTACGGGCCAAGCAGCCTCCTGTTGAATGCAGGATTTGACATCTGCTCCAGCAGGTACCCTTCGTGGCCGTGAAGGTAGACACCGTCAACATGCATTTCTTTTGCGTTTGCTGCTGCCTGTCCTGTGTTCCTAACCAGCTTTTTGAGCTCAAGAAAAGAGAGCGGCCTTGCAGGTATCTGCGAAATATAGAAATTGGGGTTCCAGGAGGCCGATACAGGGAGTTTATGTTTGTTCACGACACATTCAGGTGAACCGACCCTCCCCATGCCCACGGTCAGCTGCATAAAGAAGAGAGCTCCATAGGCATGGACCGATTCCGAAAGTGTACGCCATCCTGCCCAGTTGCTGCGCTGGTCAACACGCGGCAGCATGGAAAGACCGTTTTTTTCGGCCAGGGATGGATCAATAACATGGCTGACCGGAACAATTCCTGAGGTAATAAGACCGGTCCCCCCTTTTGCCCTTTCTGCAAAATAGCGGATCATCTTGTTTCCCGGCTTTCCTGTTTCATCAGCCATCCCCAGATTGCCCATGGGTGCCATAACTATCCTGTTTTTTACGGTCACAGAATTGATCCGGATCGGTTCAAAGAGCGCAGTGTACGGATACAGCTCGTTCTCCATGGCAGCACCCCTGAAATTAGCCTCATCTGTGAACCAGTTCCCGAAATATTCAGTCCACCTTGCCGGGGTCTTGTCATAAATCCTTATGCTGTTTTTCATTGGGCCTCCGCTGTAATGCAGTGATTAAACAGTATGCCGGATTTACGGGTGCATTTTCCGTTCATGTCAACACTTTTTGGTAGACAGAAATATTCGCATGTTATAATGTATCACAGTATCAGCCTGAACCTTTACATTGACCAAAGCATAATTCATAAATGATACTCTGCATTCCCTGGCCGTTAATAACATAAAGGTGTAAAAATGTTTTTCAGAAACAGAAAAAACTCCATGAACTTTTTCGTTTCAGTAGGAGCAGGTATCAACCAGATACCGCTTATCCTTGAGGCCAAACATGCTAATTTCCAGGTGATCGGAGTTGACATGAACCCTTCCGCTCCGGGATTCTACCACTGCGATTTGAAAATTCAGGAATCCATCCAGGACTACGAAAACATATACATTAAACTGAGGGAACTGCTTGTAGACGGCAGGATATCAGCAGTTATGACCAAGTCATTCGGCGATGCGATTGTTACCGCCGGTTTCCTCTGCGAAAAATTCGGTCTCCCGTTCCTGCCCTTCGAGGAGAGCCGGAAATTCCTTAACAAACGGCTTACCCGGCAGCAGATGGCGGGCAGCGGAATAAAAATGCCTGAACTGCTTACATATAAGCCCAGGTCAAAATCTGGCGGTCTGAAAATTGGCCAGTTCCCGGTTGTTGTCAAGCCCTATGCAGGACACGCGAAGCAGAATGTACTGATGATTGATACACCGGAAGAACTTGATGCTTTTTTTAAAACAAATTCACCGGCAGAATTTATCATAGAAAAATATATCCGCGGCGATGAGATTATCTGCGCCGGAATAATACACAACGGCAGGTACAGCCATGTAGCCATGTCCGACAAGAAAACCACACCGCGACCGCATTTTGTTGACACAATGCACATCATGCCATCAAGGCACTCAAACCTGGCCGATGAGACTGCTAATACAGGTCAGGCCCTTGCAGACATATTCAACATACATACATCTCCAGTGATAATGGAATTCCTCGTTGACAGACAGGGAGACCTGTACCTGATCGAAGCCATCCCTGAATTCGGCGGCGAATTTATCCCGGATATCATGATACCTGCATCAACAGGCTACAACCATATCGGCAGCCTGATCTCGGCTGTAACTGGTGCTGCTTTCACAAAACCTTCGAAACGTATGAACCATACGCCTGTAGTGGTAAAATACATAACAGGTACCAACGGCACACTCACGTCATTCAGCACGGATAAAGTTAAAAGCATGGATAACATACTTTTTACAAGAATATTCAAACACATCGGCGACAGGATCTCCACACCTGTGACAAACCACGACCGTATAGGGGTCATTGTTGCCAGGGGAAGAACCATCGAGTCCGCTATCGAATCTGCAGAATCCGCTGAAAAAGAGATGAATATCAGGATCAGGAACGACTGATGGACAGCAGGGAGTGGAACCTTCACTACACGAGGGGAAAATCAGCACTGAGCTACCCCGACGAAAACCTGGTAAGGATGTTGAGTCATGAACTTGCTGCACGCCGGACGAAACAGCTTCGTGCTCTTGACACCGGGTGCGGAAGCGGCAGGCACCTCTTCCTGCTTAAAGACCGCGGTATAGACTTTGCAGCGGGATCAGACTACAGCTATAATGCTCTTGATATATGCCGGAAGTCCGGCGAAAAACTTCTTGTTAACTGTGACAACCGTACGCTCCCGTTCCGGGACTCTGCGTTTGATATAGTGATAGCATGGGGATCGCTCCATTATTCACATAAAGATGAGACACACCGCATGGTCAATGAACTGCTGCGTATAACTGCCGACGGCGGAGTAGTCCTGGCCACACTAAGGCGTGACAACGATACATACCTGCGTACAGGCGAGCACCTTGGTAACAACGTATGGCGCACAAGTCTGAATGACCTGGACGGATCAACGGTTTCATTTTACAGTGAAGATGAAGTGAATGGTTTATTCAGCGGTTTTGGCGGACTTAAAGTCGGTTTCATGGAACGGAGCATTGTCGGCGACACAACAAAGGTTATATCGCACTGGGTGATTTCTGCGAGGAAGTAAGGGATACAGAATGATGTTCATTTAAGACTATTACTTCTTACCGGTCACCTGGACCCTTGCAGATGAAATATACGGCTTGCCCTCAGCACCGATCCCGGCAATATACACTCCCTGGACCTTCACGTTATCACCGTTCTCAACCGCATCTGCAGCAGGAGTGAACACCTGGGCTATCCACCTGAAATTTTTACCGTCATAATCGACCATGAGCGTAAAGCCTGTACCATTGCTGAACTTCTTCACATTCGCGGTCTTTCCCTCAAGTTCAAACGCAACCCCCCTGTAAAGCCAGGGTTTATCCTGGATACCCTTGATGTCGGGCTTTTCATAGGTCCTTTCATCACTGTCTATCATAAACCTCACAAGGAATTCACACTTCTCCTTGACCACCTGGCTTGCGTTGCTGTTTATTATCCTGTTAAGTATCATTGCAGCCCTGTTGAATTCCCCGCGCTTCATGAGCTTTCTTGCTTCATTGAATTCGGATATCATGACATCCGGTGATGTATAAAATTCCTTTGCCGGTTCCCTGCTTATCCTGTCCAGGAGTCCGTAACCTGAACCTGAAACATCAACCATATCAATCTTTGCAGCATCATCGCTGTTTATTGTGATAACCTTATCCCTGATTCCTTCGGGTATATGTATACCGGCAATGTAAAGGCCCGCAGCTATTGCAGCGAGGAGTACAATTATAATCCCGGCGATTTTGACCCGCTTATTCCCGCCGTGTCCCTTACTGGTCGCCCTTCTGCGCGGCCTGAATGATACTTCCGGCATATTCACAATTCCCGGCCCGTTTATTACAACGAGATCGGTGATGCGGGAATTCTTCTGGAATGAAGCAAAATTGTTCAGGTCTTCACACTGCCGCAGTCCCTTGAGCAGCATCCTGTCATGGGGTGCCTTTTCGAGCGCGTTAAGATATACTGATATGGCCTGCTCCCTGTTTACCGAGGACTTAAGTCCCATGAATGCCCGGAGCTGGAGGAATGGAACGTATGTTGAATTTACACGCTGCAGTTTCTCCATTACAGTATTAGCGCCAGCGAGGTCAGCGCTGTAAAGCCTTGTCACTGCAAGTAAAAAAAGCGGGTAAGGATTATCGGGGAATGACTGGGTCGATTTTTCAAGAATAACTGCCGCATTGGCATACTGCTTTCTCCTGAAAGACCTGTATGCCTCTCTAAGAATTTTAAAATTCTGCCTGCGTTCAGACATGACTTCCGGCCGGCACTTCTGCTATCTTCTGCGGAAGATGTTTTTGATTGCTTCAATGCCTGAATCGCCATCATCAATCATCTTACCGATGATGAAACCAAGAATTATAAAAAGGATTATTACCACAGTTCTCCAGAAACCGAACGTAAGTATAAGTACACCCAGGATCAGGCCGGAGAAAGCTCCGACCGATTTTCCCGGGTTCTCATTTACAAAATCAGATATGTACCTTGTGAGGCTCATATTACTGTTTTACCCTCTCCTGGTATTCACCTGTTTCAGTGTTTATCTTTATATAGTCGCCTTCGTTTACAAAGAGCGGGACCCTTACTTCTGCACCGGTTTCAACTTTAACGGGTTTCAGCACGTTTGTGGCAGTGTTGCCTTTAGCGCCGGGCTCAGCGTATGTAACCTTGAGTACTACTGTTGCAGGGGGTTCTACTGTAATAGGTTCGCCTTCATACATGGCTATATCTACCATGTCCTCCTCTTTCATAAACCTGAGCGCATCACCTATAGCCTTTTTGGGGATAGACTCCTGCTCGTATGATTCGACGTCCATAAATACAAGTGAATCACCCTCTTCATAAAGATACTGCATCTGCCTCTTTATGAGTTTTACGTCTTCGAGCTTTTCACCGCCCCTGAAGGTCCTTTCCACGACGGACCCCTTACGTACGTTTCTGAGTTTTGAGCGCACAAATGCCGCGCCGCGTGCGGGCTTAACGTGCTGGTACTCGATCACGGAGTAAAGGTCACCGTCGAGCTTTATGACAACGCCCCTGGTAAAATCATTAACTGAAATCATATAACCTCTTGATATTTAAATGACTGTGAGTGACTTTGAACAGCGGGTCAGAACATCCGGACCATCAGCAGTAACCAGGACCATATCCTCGATCCTTACCCCGCCTTTGCCCGGAATATAGATGCCCGGTTCAACTGTAATCACCATATTTTGTTTAAGACTGGAGCTGCTGTTCTTCTTGATCGCCGGAGCTTCATGGATCTCGATACCCAGCCCGTGTCCCAGGCCGTGACCAAAATTATCACCATAACCATGCTCAGCGATGTACGAACGTGCGACAGAATCGAGTTCACGGGCTTCAATACCCGGTCTTACCGCTGCGAGCGCCTTTGCCTGCGCCCTGTATACGATATTGTATACACTTTCCAGTTCAGCATCAACTTTATCCACAAAGACTGTTCTTGTCAAGTCTGAATTATAGCCCTCGTAAACACATCCCATGTCAATAAGAAGCGCATCCCCTTTTCCAATAATCTTCTTCATTGACGGTATATAATGCGGCATGGAAGAACCGGCACCTGATGCAACTATTGAATCAAAAGAACATCCCCTGCACCCGTTTTTTTTATAAAACAGGCCAATTTCAATAGAGACTTCCCATTCGGTCATGCCGGGTTTAATAAACCTGAGAAGGTGGTTAAAACAGGCATCGGTGATTCCAGCTGCCTGCCTGAAAATGACGATTTCCCGGTCATCCTTAATAAGCCGCAGTTCCGCGACAGGATCATCTGCAAGAGGTATAAGCTTTACCCCCTTGAGCTTCTTCTTCAGTTCCGAAAAGAAAACGTATGTAACAAGGCCGGCCTGGACATGAAGGGCTTTATTGTCTGTCAGGATAAACACATCCTTCACCGCATCGGCAAGCCCGCCCTTCTGCAGAAAAAACCTGAAACCCGGGGGCAGGATCGAACAGATATACTCCTCGTAACGTGAATCAGAGATAAAAAATGATTTTTTTGCATCAATGAGCAGGGCGGCATTTGTACCCGAATACCCTGTAAGGTATTTTATATCATTGAGATCAGTTACAAGACATGGGAAAAGCCCCTTTTCACGCAGAAGTTTTCTGAATTTTTTAATTCTCATAATAACGCCTCTTAACGGCACAATAATTTACATAATCCGGAATTTGCCAATTACAAAATTAAATTTTAGTTGATCTGTACAGTACTCATACAGGATTGTCGGAATATGAAATACTGATAGAATAATCTTCTTTCCAGAGGATCAGCCCCCTGTCCCCCTTGTCTGTCGATTAAGGGAGGCAGGGGGATTCTGAATTAAGGATGATGTATCTTAAAAGGAAAAATATTACAATAGGGGATAAAATGAAAGAATTCTCAGATGTTACAGTTGTAAAGAAAGCAAACGTATATTTTGATGGTAAAGTTATAAGCCGTACTGTAAAATTTAAAGACGGGACTGAGAAGACCCTTGGTTTTATGCAGACGGGGGAATACACATTTAATACAGGGGTTCCCGAAGTTATGGAGATAATGTCAGGCAGACTTGAGGTGCTGCTTCCCGGTACAGATGCATGGAAAGCAGTACAGGCCGGGGAATCGTTCAGCATCCAGGGGAACTCCAGGTTCACAATGAAAGTCACAGCTGCAGCGGATTACTGCTGCTCATACCTGAAGTAAATATTAGTATGTTCTGCGGGCAGGAATCATTCAGCCCGCCGGACTCCCTTCGTATCAAGAAATTCATAATAGAGCATGGTTATATCATCGTCATATGCTGTTGAGCCTGTAAAATTGTTAAGGTCAGTAATAACAGCATTGATTATATACTCGCCGCCTTTTCCCAGATTCTTTTCGATTACTGTGCTGAGCCTTTCAGGTCCGTACATGCGCGACTGGCTGTCATGCTGTTCAACTATTCCGTCAGTAAAGAAAATTATCCTGTCGCCGGGATGCAGGTCATGGGTCCGGGATTCGTACTCTGCACCTTCTACCAGTCCAAGTACAGTACCGGTGAATTCCACTTCAACGAACCTGTTCAGATCGCCCCTCCAGTAGAGAGGATGGTGGTGGCCCGCCTTTGCAAAGGTAATCTGCATCTTCTGAACATCAATATATGCAAAATAGCATGTTGCATATAGCCTGTTTAACACACGGCAAAGGTGGTTGTTCAATTTTGACATGAAAAGCTCAGGCTGGCTGCCGTACTGCGGGGCCAGGTATGAAAAGGCGCTCTTGAGTACACCAGTGGCCAGGGACGCGCTGATTCCATGCCCCTCGACATCGGCAATAATTGCGCAGATATTGCCCGCGGGATCATTGATTATGCTGATAAAATCACCGCCGATAGCCTTGGTGGGCAGGTAGAGGTAATCACGCAGAATCCCGCACCTCCTGTTTATATCCTCGTCATCTTCGGCTTCAATAAAATAATTCTGCACCTCGGATGCTGCCTGCATATCCCTGTCCATCTCCTTGATGAGGATATTCTTTGAACGGAGGTGGTGCTGTGAAAATGTGAAATTGCTTGTTACCCTCCTGAACCTTGCGAATATTTCAACTATTGTGTTTCTCAAAAGAGTATTGGCCAGCACGACATGGTTATCAAGGGAATTGATCAGGTCCATGCGTGTTATTTTAAAAAAATCAGTATCTTCGATCGTTCTTACAGTGGCAGACCTTGGGTGGTCATCAAACAGAGATAGTTCACCAAAAAAAGTCCCTTCCGGAAGTATACCTATACTTACCTCCTCGCCGCTCCCGCTGCTTTTTAAAACTTCAACAGAACCCTTGCGTATTATATACAGGGAATGCCCGTTTTCACCTTCGCGGATTACATCCTCTCCCGCCTTGAACGAGACTGTCTGCATTACCGGTGCAAGAATCTGCAGGTCACTTTCCACAAGACCGTTAAAAATGGGCAGGTTACCCAGGATTGAAGCTTTAATTATATCTTTATTTTCCATAGACCTTCAGTTTATAATTATCGTTAATGAACAGTAAAAATCTATTTAAATGATGCATGACGCAAATACTATTTTTATATTTTTGCATATTTTACACAGAAACGTGGCAGATCTTTTTATGTGATTTTTCACTTCTGCCGCTGCCTGAAAGTCAATTTATAAACATTTGTCCAGGCCGGACCTTTTTTCTATAAAGCCGGCTGATTTTTTTGAATTGACTAATCCGGGCAGGTGCCATAATTCATAATCAGGAATTAAACAAACAAAAATGAACGGACTTGCAAAATACCCCACTGAAGATGAATGCTATGAACTGATACAAAAGTTCAATATGCTGCCGAATATCGTGAACCATTCTATCCAGGTCATGCGCGTATCCCTTGCCATTTATGGTGACCTTGAAGACCCGGGCTCACTAAGCAGGGAACTTATTGTCGCAGCCGCGCTCCTGCACGATATAGCGAAAACCAGATCAATCGAAAAGAGGGAACTCCGCCACGACCTCATAGGGGGCGAGATTCTCAGGGAACTGGGATACGAGGAAATCGCGGACATTTGCGAAAACCATGTTATCTATAATGACTTCAGTGAAACCACACCGGTAAACGAGAAGGATATCGTATTCTACGCCGATAAGCGTGTTATGCATGACCGTGTTGTCGACATTGATACCCGGATAGCAGACCTTGTCGAGAGGTACGGAAAAACAGAGAAGATCAGGGAGATGATTATTCACAATAAAAAATTCGTACTTGCCCTTGAACGGAAAATTGAAACCGGCATGAAGAACGGTCTTGACGCAGCACTAAAAGGCTTATGAAAAAATACCTGATCCTGGACTGCTACGTTGACGAACCTGCATGCCTTGGAGTACCGCCCTTTATATCACCCTACCCCAGGTATATTGCCGGCGCGCTCATCGATGCCGGGACTGATCCTTCACGGATAACCTACATAACCATAGACATCCTGCGTGAAACGGATTACGTGATAAATGGTGAATATTCATGCGTATTCCTTGTCGGCGGCGCTTCTGTACCGGGCAAATACCTTGGCACAAAAATCGGCACACTCTCTGAAATCAGCAGGATCATAGAGCGGAACAGCCGCCTTAACATTGCTGCAGGGGGCGTTGTAAACAGGGCGCTTTCCGAAAGCCGCAGCCTTACCATCGTAATGAACGATATAGAAAAATACGCGCATGAATACGCCCTTGGCAGACCGGAGGATTCATGCCGCACCTACACTGAAACAGACAGGTGGGCAGCCCTTGGATCATATATTGTGAAGAGCCACCCATGGTTTCCGGATATCATCTGCGAAATGGAGACCGGAAGGGGCTGCCCCAGGCAGCAGCACTGTTCATTCTGCTCCGAAGGCCTTGTAACAGGTGTAGAGTTCAGGGGCATACGCGGTGTGATTGATGAAACAGAAAGCCTCATTAAGCATGGCGTGACCAGGTTCCGGATCGGGAGGCAGCCGGATATTATCCAGTACGGGAGCAGCCTTTCGGTATATAAAAAGGGATTCCCCCAACCTGAACCTTCAGCGGTTGAAGAACTCTTCACTGAACTTAAGCGTCTCCGCGATACCGGAGCTATTGAGGTACTCAACGTTGATAACGGTAACCCGGGATCAATCGCAAACTGGCCTGACCAGTCTGCGCGCATACTCGGAGCCATCGCATCAGCAGTAACTCCCGGCGATACACTGCCGTTCGGAATAGAATCCTTTGATGAAAACGTAGCGGCCATGAACAACCTGAAGGTGAACATGGAGGAGGCGCTTTTCAGTATACGCATGGTAAATGAAATCTGCGGGAAGCGCGTTGACGGCATACCCGTGCTGCTCCCCGGAATTAACCTGATACAGGGACTCAGGGGCGAGACCGCGGACACTTTCAGGACCAACTACGATGCGCTCAGCAGGATTGCAGATTCCGGGCTGCTGGTGAAAAGGATTAACATCCGAAGGCTGCAGCCATACCCTGGCACACCAATATACGCTGAAAGTAAAAAGACACCCATGGCGCTGCTTAAACGTTTTGAATACTACAAGGCTAAAATCCGCGACGAGATAGATAACAGGATGCTTAAAAGCATATATCCCGCAGGTACAATCCTCCGCAGGAACCTGATGCTCGATTACCGTGACGGCTACTCTCTTGGTAAACAGGTAGCGAGCTATTCAATCACAGTAAAGGTACCTGGTGAAACAGGAAAAGTATTCAGCGATGTTATTGTCACCGGGCACAGGGAGAGGTCTCTTGCAGGTCTTACTTTACCGTTCAATCCCAACAAAGCTCCTGCCAGGGCATTTGAAATGATTCCCGGTATAGGCCGCGACAGGTGCTCGCGGATCGTGCTTGCGCGTCCCTTCGGTTCAACCGGTGATTTCGCTGCGGAGCTTCAAGGAGTGGCAGAGGAGCTGAAAAACAGGCTCCTTGAGAATACGGTTATCTGAAAACTATTTCTTTTTTAGAACAATGAGTGTCATGTCATCGTGAATATTGTTTCCGGCGAACTCATAAAAATCCTTAACAATAAAGTCCATTATTTCCTTTGCAGTATTTCCATCGGCTGCTGCGAATGTTTTAAACATCCTCTCATCTCCATAGAATACACCTTCATTGTTGCGGCATTCAAGCAGGCAGTCGCTGTAGAGCATCAATATATCTCCGCTGTCGGCGGTCAATTGATGTGTTTTATACGAAAGGTTCGGAGA
>Ga0116171_10000230_pt1 | contig 58955 bp, 50 predicted proteins | sample AD_JPNHW2_MetaG_FD_89798 | JGI IMG/M metagenome (GOLD analysis project Ga0116171, IMG submission 89798) | Active sludge microbial communities of municipal wastewater-treating anaerobic digesters from Japan - AD_JPNHW2_MetaG | ecosystem: Engineered > Bioreactor > Anaerobic > Digestate | place...
GCGAGTTCCGCTTTGCGTTCAGCTTCTTTTTCAGCGCGTTCTTGGTCGCGTTTTTGTTCCTCAAGTTCTTCCTGTTTTTCTTCGGCGATACGTTTAGCTTCCCGCTCGGCTTTCAGTTTTTCACGTTCCTGTTTTTCCTGGAGTAGGCGAGCTTCGCGTTCAGATCTTTCTTTGGCGATAGCGGCTTCACGTTCGGCCTGTTCTTTGGCGAGTTCTGCTTTGCGTTCAGCTTCTTTTTCAGCGCGTTCTTGGTCGCGTTTTTGTTCCGCAAGTTCTTCCTGTTTTTCTTCGGCGATACGTTTAGCTTCCCTCTCGGCTTTCAGTTTTTCACGTTCCTGTTTTTCCTGGAGTAGGCGAGCGTCGCGTTCGGATCTTTCTTTGGCGATAGCGGCTTCACGTTCGGCCTGTTCTTTGGCGAGTTCTGCTTTGCGTTCAGCTTCTTTTTCCGCGCGTTCTTGGTCGCGTTTTTGTTCCGCAAGTTCTTCCTGTTTTTCTTCGGCGATACGTTTAGCTTCCCTCTCGGCTTTCAGTTTTTCACGTTCCTGTTCTTCCTGGAGTAGGCGAGCTTCGCGTTCGGATCTTTCTTTGGCGATAGCGGCTTCACGTTCGGCCTTTTCGTTAGCGCGTTCCCGCTCAAGTTTTTGTTTTTCAAGTGCTTCCTGGTTTTCAAGGGATTGTTTTGCTTCCGCATTGTTTTTATACCAGTCTGAATTTTTGGCCTCATTGCGTGCGATTTTCTCTTCTTGTTCACGTGCAGCCAGTTGTTTTTGTCGTTTTTCAGCGGCGGCAGCGTTTTCTTTCTCTGATTTTTTTTGTTCGGCTAAGTTTGTCGAGGGATCAGACGTTGTTTTTGACGGTTCGAAATTTTTTTCCTCATTTGTTGTGATTACTGTTTTATTATTTGCGTGCTGTTTTTCTGCTTTCTGGTCAGCTTTTTTTACATATTTTTGGAAATCATCGTCTTTTGAAAGATCGACAACTTTTTGCATTTCCTGTTTCGCTCCGTCGAAATCCCGTTCCTTTATTAGTTGTTCGCCACGGTTATAATGTTCTCTGAGTTGTTCGGCTTTCTGCTGGTTTTTTAGCTCGGTATCCAGTGTCTTAATGTTTTTTTTGGCATCATTGATCAATTGCTGAAGATTGCCGGCATAACTTGGTAATGATTTTGCGATAGATTTTTCCGCTATGACTGTATCTTTGACTGTGGCGTTGTTTTTTGCTTGAGAAACAGCTGAAACGGATGCAGGGGGAGCCGTAGCGGCAACCGTTGATGCGGCGGTAGCCGATTGCGATAATGTCTTGTCAGGAGAAGTGCTATATTGCCCTTGTACGGTTGCAGAGTTCGGCGCGGTGCCGGATGATTGGCCCTGCGCGTGAACGTATGATGTGCTAAATAAGAATACAAGTAAGACGTAAAAGGGCGCCATTGCGATCCGAAAGATTTTATTGTGTGGTTCGGTCATTTTTTTTGCTCTTTCTGTTCCTTCCGTTGTGGTCATACAACAACGGAATATTATGTCAAAAATATTTAAAAATACTATATCGTAAAACTGCTGAGTGGTAAAGCATTATTTTATAGCATGATGATTAGGAAGAACTAATGGAAGGTGGCTAGATTTTTAATTTCAAAGGTTCTACCCGAGATTCTTTTATGACTTTTTCCCAAAGCTCACGTGCACGCATAAGATCACCATCTTCGAAATATTGCTTTGCTTGCGCGGCACATTCTTTGAGTTCTTTTTCCTTCTTTTTACAGTCTTGAACATATGCCTCGGTCTGGTTGTATAATGCGGCGGTTGTGACGAAAGCTTTTTCATAATAGGATTTAGCCGAAACGAGGTCTTCGGCGGCTTTTGCCTCTTCAGCTTTCCACATATAGTAGTCTAAGGTCATACGTATGTCGCTGTTTGGATTATTGTATTCGTTGTTTAGTATGGCCCATGTCTGATTTTTTATCGTCTCGATCTCAACTTCTTTTTTTATCCGCTCCACTTCTTCGGGGATTTGGTCTTCAAAATCGACTGAAAAGTGGAATCTCGACCTGCCACCTTCTGTTATGGCGCGGTTTCCTCCGATGGGGTAGCCCCATTCAAGGCGTATAAGACCCTGGTTCATAAAGCGTATCCGGATACCCGCGCCGATGCTGGAGTAATCCATTATTCGTTTTTCAAACGGGGAAGCCGCTAGTTGGCTGTTAAGAACGCCCTTCCTTTCACCGTGCGCGTAATCGTAAAAAGCCAGGAAGGTTATTTCTTTGTTTATGGGATTCGCCCCGTAGGGGAAGCGTATATTGTCCGGGATAAAGGACGCGGGAACTAGAAATTCGACGTTTGTCTGGAATGCGTCGTCAGCGGAGAAATCTCCGGCAGGGTATCCGCGTACCGAATCTATGCCGCCGATCGAAAATCCTTCCTGCGGTGGAAGTTTTTCGGAAGAAACCTGGCATTTGAAATTCACGCTTAATTGAGTATCCCGAAACGGCAACTGTCGTTTGTGGTTGACATCCATTCTGAAGATCGTAGGCGTATTTTCCACGCCGTCGTCCACGCCGGGTTTTCGTGACGATAGCTCACCCTTTCGCGTTGATCCGAAACCGTTTATTCCCTGTGAGATATTCGGGACAAAATGGGTGACACCGCCCCAGGCCTTGCATATGAGTTTTGTGCCGGCACGGATCATGCGCATTCTTTCGCGGTTTATGACACCTGAAATCACTTTTGATGACTTGTCTTTGAAATCGATACCGACGTTGGCTTCTCCGATATACTCTTCTTTTACAAAAAGGTCCTGATAAAGAAAAAAGCTGCTGGATTGTCCCAGTGACGATAATCCCAACGGGGACTGGTCTTTTTTCGGCGCGGATTTACTGTAACTGTAACCGTACATGGCTGAAGTACCAAAGTTGGTAAACGGGACCTTATGATAAGCATAAACGTTGCTGAAAGAGGAACCGTATGAGTAACCGGCGATCAGAGTGTCGTCGACAAAGAGAACGTTGTTGTGTCGTACGCCGATGCCTTTTCTGTCGCGTCCGGTATCTCGGCCGCCCTCATTATCGTATGACGCTGTAACATGGATGGGGAAGGTGGTTTTTGCATCAAGGATGACATCGGTGGTGCCGGGTTTTTCGCCGGCGCTTAAAGAAGCTTTTATCTCGCGGTCAGGGTTTGTATTCATTATTTGTAGGTTTTTTGACATCTTGTCATAACGCAAAACCTGTCCCGGAGCGGTGGTCCAATAGCTTTTCATGCGGTCGGATGAAAAGAAAGGTCGGTCTTTGACGATAAGTTTTCCCATTTTGGCTTCAATTACCTGTAGTGTTACTACGCCATCTTTAACTTTTTGCGGCGGGATGAAGCATGCCGATATTACACCGCGTTCCAGATATTCTCTTTGTAGGTTCCGGGCCAAAGCGTCCAGTTCTACACGTGTAACATTCTTATTCTCATATTTTGAGACCAGTGAACTGAAACTTTCCGGTTTAAAACTTTCCACACCGATGAGATTGATCTTTGACACAAAAATAGTAGGGCCTGAAGGTTTGACCGTTTCTTCTTTTGGTTTAACCTTTGGAACAGCTTTCGGAGCCGTCTCCATTTTTTTTGCGACTTCGGATCTGATGTCGCGGTCGATTTCTTTCGTGTCTTTATAGTAGGGTTCCGCTTGAGGGAATGCCTGTACCGTGTTCGCAAAGAAAAAGGCGACGACAAGCATAACCCTAGTCGTTGATTTGGGGACGCTTCTTTTCATAACAGCAAAATTCCTCCTAAAATGTAACTTTCGATTTAAGTTTACATATAAAAAGAAGAATGTCAAATGCGGAATCGTGAGAAAATGCCCGGAACACAAAATATTCATATTGAAATCTTTAAGTTAGTTGTTATAATACCAAATATTGTTTTGCAGCCCGGAAAGGATGACTGATTCTATGGAAGACAAAAAAGAATACTGTGGTATTTTCGGGATCTTTGGTCACGAACATGCCGTTGAAACGACGTATCTTGGACTTTATTCTTTGCAGCATCGCGGGGAAGAGTCGTGCGGGATAGCGGTTTCCGACGGAGAGAAAATACAGCAGGTAATAGGGATGGGGCTTGTCCCCGACGTTTTTGATAAAGGTCGTTTAAAGGAACTGTCCGGTCAGAGGGCGATAGGACATGTAAGATATTCTACTACAGGCTCAAGTATACTGCGCAACGCGCAGCCTTTCGTAATAAGCCATAACCAACTATCAATGTCCATAGCACATAACGGCAATTTTACGAATGCCGTTCTCATGAGGCGCGCTCTTGAAATGAAAGGTTCTATTTTTCAGACCACCATGGACTCGGAGGTAGTGTTGCATCTGGTGGTGAGGTCAAAACAGAAGAATATCGAGGATCGTCTTGCCGACGCGCTTTCTCAATGTGATGGCTCATATTCTATGCTGATATTGACGGAGTCAAAACTTATTGGTGTCAGGGATCCGTTCGGATTCCGTCCGTTGTGTCTCGGTAAAAAAGACGGGGCCTATGTTCTGGCCAGCGAGACATGTGCGTTGGATATAGTGGGTGCTGAGTATATACGTGATGTCGAACCGGGCGAAATGATTATTCTTTCAGAATCGGGGCTTGTTTCCAGGAAACCGTTCAAAAAAGTCGATACCGCGCAATGTATTTTCGAATTTATATACTTTGCCCGTCCGGATAGCCGTATTTTCGGTCAAAGTGTTTATGCCGTGCGTGAGCAGCTCGGAAGACAGCTTGCCAGAGAGTATCCGGCCGCTGCGGATTTTGTGATGTCTATACCGGACTCGGGGAATTATGCCGCGCTTGGCTTTGCTAAAGAAAGCGGTATCCCGTTTGAGTTTGGCATGGTAAGAAATCATTATGTGGGAAGAACTTTTATACAGCCGTCGCAGGATATGAGGAATTACGGTGTAAAAATAAAACTGAATCCGATAAAAGAGGTTCTTAAAGGGAAACGGGTCGTGGTTGTCGAAGACTCGATCGTGCGAGGGACTACGACAGGGAGCAGGATTAAGGCTATCAGAGACGCCGGAGCCAAAGAAATCCATATGCGTATAAGCTGTCCGCCGATAAAGTTCCCATGTTTCTACGGGATAGATTTTCCGAACAGGAAAGAGCTGATCGCTAACGGGCTTTCAGTGGAGAAGATTGCCGACTATATAGGTGTGGACAGTCTTAAATATCTCAGCCTTGACGGAATGCTTAAAGCCACAAAGAACTGCTCCGGGTTTTGTACGGCGTGTTTCAGTGGTATGTATCCTACCAGGATAGCGAAGCGGGGCGTGAAATGTCCTTTTGAGCGTAAAGAGGGGAAAAAGCCCGCAAAAATAAAACGAAAAAGGTGACGCATGAAAAAGATAGGGTTCGATAACGAGAAGTATCTGAAAGAACAGACCGAAGCTATTCTGAACCGCGTATCCAAATTTAACGGGAAACTCTATCTTGAATTCGGCGGGAAAATAATTTTTGATTATCATGCTTCCCGCGTTCTTCCGGGTTTCGATCCAAACGTAAAAATGAGGCTTTTCCAGAAGCTGAAAGATAAAGCTGATATTGTTATATGCATTTATGCGGGGGATATTGAAAGAAGGAAGGTCAGGGCTGATTTTGGGATCACCTATGACATGGATGCGTTAAAACTAATAGACGATCTTAGAGAAAGAGATATAGAACCCGTGGCTGTGGTTATTACGCGTTTTGAAAATCAGCCGTCCGCTAAAATATTCAAGAATAAATTAGAGCGGCGCGGCATGAAGGTGTATACTCACCGCTATACAAAGGGATATCCGACGGATATCGACACGATAGTCAGCGATGAAGGATACGGGGCGAATGATTATATTGAGACGAAGCGGCCTCTTGTGATAGTTACGGGGCCTGGTCCTGGAAGCGGGAAGCTTGCGACCAGTCTTTCTCAGCTTTACCATGAACACAAAAGGGGTGTTAGCGCCGGATATGCGAAATTTGAGACGTTCCCGATATGGAATATCCCGCTGAAACACCCGGTTAATATCGCTTATGAGGCTGCAACTGCCGATATTAAGGATTTTAATATGATAGACTCTTTCCATCTCGAGGCCTATAACAAAACGGTTGTTAATTACAACCGCGACATGGAAGTGTTCCCCGTGCTTAAACGTATTCTTCAGAAAATATCCGGCAGCGATTCGATGTATAAATCCCCGACGGATATGGGTGTTAATTGTGCGGGGTCCGGTATAGTCGACGACGAAGCCGTGAAATTTGAGTCGAAACAGGAGATAATACGGAGATATTTTCGCGCGTCTTATGAATATCTGATGGGCTTTGTGGATAAAGATACCGTGCAGAGGATAGAACTTCTTATGAAAGATCTTGCACTGTCGCCGGAAGACAGAAAAGTTGTGAAACCGGCTAGAGAAGCGGCGGAGAATGCAAAACTGACCAATAAAGGGAATAAGGGGATTTTCTGCGGAGCGGCGATCGAACTTGCGGACGGAAGCATAGTTACAGGAAAAAATTCGGCGCTTATGCACGCCGCTTCAAGTGTTGTCCTGAATGCCATAAAAAAACTCGCAGATATTCCGGATAAGATACATCTTTTGTCGCCGGCCGTTCTGGAGTCAATAACGGACATGAAAAAAGAAGTGATGAACGCCAGATCTGTCAGTCTGAACCTGGAAGAAACCCTGATAGCACTGAGCATCAGCAGTTCAACAAATCCTACGGTGCAGCTGGCGATAGAGAAACTTAAGGAACTTAAAGGTTGTGAGGTTCATATGACGCATATCCCGACGCCCGGCGACGAATCCGGGCTAAGGACTCTTGGCGTGAATCTTACGACAGATCCGAATTTTCCGACAAAGAGTTTGTCGGAAAATTAAAGACAACTGAATATTGAAAGGAGCGCGAAGTGGCGGAACAGCATGATAAAGCGGCGATGGAACGGGCAAAAGAACATTTCGGAAAAATAATAGAAGATCAGCTCACGCGCATCGAACAGATGAAAAAAGATGTCGTGTGGACAGATTATAAAAGTCTTAAGCCCATAGTAATAGGTATTTGCTGGGGCGACGGGATAGGCAAACAGATATCGAAGCAATCCGAGCGGGTACTCCGTCATGTGATGGAAGACGATGTTGCTTCAGGGAAGGTTGTTTTTAAAACTATAGACGGGCTGACGATAGAGAATAGAGCCAAACATAAAAAAGCGATCCCTGATGATGTTCTTGCAGAACTTAAAAGCTGTCATGTTATTTTGAAGGGGCCTACTACAACACCGCAGGCCGGCGATACGAGATGGCCTAACATTGAAAGTGCGAACGTTGCGATGCGGCGTTTTCTCGATCTTTTTGCTAACGTAAGGCCAGTAAAAATACCGGCCGAAGGCGTTGATTGGTGCTTTTTTAGGGAAAATACTGAGGGGGCGTATATACTTGGCTCTAAAGGAATAGATGTTACCGAGGATCTTAGCGTCGATTTCAAAGTGATCACAGAACAGGGATCGGAGCGCATTATCCGCATGGCTTTTGAGTATGCCCGGACAAATGGCTTAAAGAGGGTGACGGTCGTTACGAAAGCAAATGTTATCAAAACCACGGACGGTAGATTTTCACGCATGGCGAAAAGAATTTCCGCCGAATATAAGCAGTATGGAATAGAGTGTGACGAATGGTATGTTGATATCATGTCGGCTAAACTTATCGATCCTGCGCGGCGCCGCGATTTTCAGGTTATAGTCCTGCCGAATCTTTACGGAGATATCCTGACCGATGAGGCCGCTCAGCTTCAGGGAGGAGTCGGGACAGCCGGAAGCGCGAACATAGGGAAGAAATGGGCCATGTTCGAGGCGATACACGGCAGTGCGCCTCGTATGGTGGAGGAAGGACGCGATATTTATGCCGATCCGTCGTCAATGATACGCGCAAGCGCTATGCTTTTGAGGCATATCGGATGTGTAGAGAGCGCGAAAAAAGTCGATATGGCGCTTGACGTATGCGGTCAGTTCGAAAAAAAGATATCCATTACCGGAAGAGAATCCGGCGTGACCGGAGAAGCGTTCACGACATATCTTTTAGAATGGATTGACAACCCGTTGCTTGAATCTAAGTACACAAGTTACGTTAAATAGGATTTAACCTTATTTGGGAGAAAATAGATATGGAGAAAGAAGGAATACTTATAGTAGATTTTGGGTCTCAATATGTCCAGCTGATCGCCAGAAGAATACGCGAGAACAAGGTCCATTCTATAGTCGCTCCGCCGAGTATCACGATGGACGAGGTGAAAAAGATCAATCCTCAGGGGATTATTTTCTCCGGCGGGCCTTCCAGTGTTTATGACCACAACGCGCCTACGTTTGATAAGGGTATTTTTGAACTTGGCGTTCCTGTTCTGGGGATATGCTATGGCATGCAGCTTATCGGCAAACTTTTGGGTGGGGAGATAAAAAAGAGCGGGAAGAAGGAATACGGCCGTACGATGACGTGTTTTACGCGTTCCAGCATGCTTTTTAAAGGTGTTCCCGGGAAAAGTGTGGTGTGGATGAGCCACCGCGATAAAGTCGATCGTATGCCTGCGGGATTTGTCAGTGTAGCAACGAGCGATAATACGAAGAACGCGGCGTTCGAAAATAAGGAAAGAAAAATTTACGGTGTGCAGTTCCATCCCGAGGTAGTTCATACGGAAAATGGGAAGACTATACTTCAAAATTTTCTTTTCGGTATATGCGGCTGCCGGAAGACATGGACAATGAAATCGTTCATCGAACATAAAATAAAAGATATACAGCGCCAGGTCGGTGACGATCAGGTGATTCTCGGGCTTTCTGGCGGAGTGGATTCCACTGTAGCGGCGGTTCTCCTCAATAAAGCGATAGGCAAACAACTACACTGCATTTTTGTCGACAACGGCCTTCTTAGAAAGGGAGAGAGAGAAAGGGTCAGACAGCTTTTCACAAAGAATATAAAATTGAATCTTGCCGTAGTTGACGCAGAAGCCAGGTTTCTTAAGGCTTTAAGAGGGGTCGCTGAGCCTGAAACAAAAAGAAAGATCATCGGCAGGACTTTCATACGCGTGTTCGAGGACGCAGCGAACAAGATACGGAACGCTAAATATCTGGCACAGGGAACGTTATATCCGGACGTTATCGAATCACAGTCTTTTTTCGGAGGCCCAAGTAAGACAATAAAATCGCATCACAATGTCGGAGGACTCCCTAAAAGAATGGATCTTAAACTCGTCGAGCCGCTAAGGGACCTTTTTAAAGATGAAGTCCGTGCGGTTGGCAGGGAAATGGGTATGCCTGAAGAGATCATACAAAGGCAGCCGTTCCCAGGACCGGGGCTTGCGGTCAGGATACTGGGTGGGATAACTAAAGAACGACTCGATATATTGCGTGAAGTGGATTGGGTTATAGTCGATATCGCGAAAAAACACGGTGTGTACCAGAAAACATGGCAGGTGTTCGGCGTGCTTCTTCCCGTGAAGAGCGTGGGCGTGATGGGTGATGAAAGAACTTACGAAAACGTCGCCGCGATCCGCGCGGTGACCAGTGTTGACGGTATGACGGCGGACTGGGCTAAGGTTCCATATGACGTATTGGGGGAGATGTCGAATAAAATAATCAATGAGGTGGACGGCGTAAATAGGGTCGTTTATGATATTAGTTCCAAACCTCCAAGTACGATAGAATGGGAGTAAAGTGGGTTGGTATGTTTTTTGTGAGGATATAATCAAACGAAAAGGGAAAAATGAAAAAAATACGTATAGAAGTGAGAAATAAAAAAGGCGAGTATGATGCGGTCGTCGAAACTCTAAAAAGAGATGTAAAAGATATAGGGATAAATGTGCTTAAAGACGCCGAATATATCGAGGTCTACACATTGTCGGGGGAGATAGAGGCATCCGACGCGGATAGGATAGCGTTCGAGCTTCTCGCGGACCGTGTAATACAGGAATATAATATTGCCGGAGGATTTGTCCCCGTATCGGGGGTGCATTCTGAAACGGTTGAGGTTGCGTATAACCCGGGAGTTATGGATCCGGTGCAGGAAAGCGCGATGAAAGCCGTTCATGATATGGGAATTGACAGCGTGGATTCGGTGGAAACGTCGAAAAAATTCATCCTGTACGGAGATCTTACAAAGGCTGACGCTGCGTCGATCGCCGATAAACTTTTGTACAATAAAATAATCCAGCATGTGGTCGTGTCGGAAGAAAAAGATAAAGAGATAGCCGCGTACGAATTTAAGGCTGTGTATGTGGACATTGTATCCATGTCCGACAAGGATCTTATGAATCTTAGCAAAAAAGGGCAGCTTTATCTTAATCTGGTCGAGATGAAGGCTATAAAGGATTATTTCAAAAAGATTAAACGCAATCCGACGGATTGTGAACTCGAAACGATCGCGCAGACATGGAGCGAACACTGTAAACACAAAACGATGCGGGGAGATATCGTTTTTAACGGCAAAAAAATTAAGAACCTTTTAGGCAATACGGTGATGAAGGTTACTAAGGAATTGAATAAAAAGTGGTGCGTGTCTGTGTTTAAAGACAATGCCGGCGTGATACGTTTTGATAAAGATAATAACGTGTGCTTTAAAGTCGAGACGCATAATCATCCTTCGGCACTTGAACCGTACGGAGGATCCGAGACCGGCGTGGGCGGTGTTATAAGGGATTGTATGGGTACGGGCCGCGGTGCGAAACCGATAGCGAATACCGATGTTTTTTGTTTCGGTATACCGGATGCGGATGTTGCGTCAGTACCGAAAGGGGCTTTGCATCCGAAACGTGTTATGAAGGGTGTTGTGGGCGGGGTGCGCGACTACGGCAACAAGATGGGGATTCCTACAGTCAATGGTGCGATATGCTTTGACGAAAGATATACTGGAAATCCGCTCGTTTTTTGCGGTAACGTTGGCATCATGCCTAAAAAATTCTCGACGAAAAAAGTTTCCCCGGGAGATCTTATTGTTGCCATTGGAGGCAGGACCGGACGCGATGGAATACACGGCGCGACATTCTCTTCAGCCGAACTTACAGCCGAGTCCGAGGTTATTTCGTCTACGGCGGTCCAGATCGGTAACCCTATAACCGAAAAGAAAATGGTGGATACTCTGATAAAGGCCAGGGACCTTGAACTTTATGAAGCGATAACCGATTGCGGCGCTGGAGGGTTCTCAAGTGCTGTAGGCGAAATGGGTGAGGATACGGGTGCGGAAGTCTATCTTGAACGTGCGCCGTTAAAATATCAGGGGCTTAAACCATGGGAAATATGGATTTCCGAGGCGCAGGAAAGAATGGTCCTCGCGGTGAAACCCAAGAAGCTCAAGGCCCTTCTCGATATTTTTAAAAGCGAGAACGTTGAAGCGACCGTTATTGGGAACTTTACAAACGACAAAAAGCTCAGGATATATTTCAAGGATCATAAGATCACCGAACTGGATATGAAATTTCTTCATGACGGTCTCCCGTATACGGCGAAAAAGGCAAAATGGAAAGCCCCTAAAGAGAATAAAGAGATAACTTTCAAATTAGCAGGATCGTTGACGGATGACCTGAAAAAAGTCATTGCCGGGTGGAACGTTTGTAGTAAAGAATGGGTAGTGCGGCAGTACGATCATGAGGTGCAGGGCGGCAGTGTTCTTAAGCCTTTTATAGGCGTTTATCGCGATGCGCCTTCAGATGCGGCAATCATACGCCCGGTGCTTGACAGCGTAAAAGGGGTAGTGATATCGAACGGTATAAATCCCTGTTATGGGGATATTGATCCGTATTGGATGGCGGCTTCAGCCATCGATGAAGCGCTTCGCCAGGTAGCCGCTGTTGGCGGGGATCTGGATAAGGTTGCGATATTGGATAACTTCTGTTGGGGGAATTCCGACGATCAGGTGCAACTTGGCAAATTGGTAAGGGCATCGTACGCTTGTTATGACATCGCTAAAGCATACGGTACTCCGTTCATTTCAGGAAAAGACAGTTTCAACAACGAATTTAATACAGGGAAGAAGACGGTAGCGATACCGTCGACTCTTTTAATCTCGGCCATCGGGGTGATAGATGATGTCAGTAAGACCGTATCGGCCGATATCAAGGAAAGTGGGAATCTTCTCTATGTGATCGGAAAAACATATCAGGAAATGGGAGCTTCTCAGTATTTTGCCGCTAAAAAAGTGAACGGGGGAGTAGTTCCCAGGGTTCGTCCGAAAACGGCGCTTAAAACCATGGAACGTGTCGTGTCCGCGATAAAAAAAGGTTTTATCCGTTCATGTCATGATTGTTCTGAAGGAGGGATAGCAGTTTCGCTTTCCGAGATGCTTTTCGGTGCTGATCTTGGCGCCGAGATATCTCTTCACGGTATACCGTGTGAAAATTCCGTAAAAAGGGACGATGTGCTGCTTTTTTCGGAATCTAATTCGAGATTTATCGTTGAGATTCCGGCTAGGTGCAAGACAAAGTTCGAAAAACACATGAAAGGCATAGATCACGGTCTTATCGGCGAGGTCAACGGGACTGGGAAACTGACAGTTTCCGGGCTTTCGGGAAAAGTTGTCGTCGACGCCGAAATTGAGGAAGTAAAGTCGTTCTGGAAAACCACAATACGAAAGGTTATGCATGAATAAGGTTAAAACATTGATACTCCGCACGGCGGGAACGAATTGTGACAAGGAAACCGCACATGCTTTTTCTCAGGCCGGATCTGAAGTTACTTTTTTGCATATCAACGAGTTGATCAAGGAACGTAAATATTTCCAGGATCACCAGATACTGGCGCTGCCGGGAGGATTTACGTACGGCGACGATATCGCCAGTGGGAAGATACTTGCCAATGAACTTAGAAATGCCCTGCAGGATGAGATCGTTGAGTTTGTGAAAAGCGGGAAGCTGGTGATTGGCATCTGCAATGGTTTTCAGATACTGGTAAAAATGGGGCTTTTACCAAATGTCGCAGGTAAGGATATGGGCGACGTGGAGGCCACATTGGCGCGAAATAATTCAGGTAAATTCGAAGACAGGTGGATCCATCTCTCTAAGGTGGTCACAAAAAAAGATATCTGTGTCTGGACGAAAGGTTTACCGGAAGTGATATTTATACCGGTCGCTCACGGCGAGGGTAAATTTATACCATGTGATAAGTCTGTGCTTGAGGCTTTGTGGAAAGCCGGACAGGTCGTATTCCAGTATTCCGATGAAAACGGGGAAGCTGTTGATTATCCGGATAACCCGAACGGTTCCGTTGACCGGATAGCCGGTGTGTGCGATCCTACCGGTAGGATATTAGGGCTTATGCCTCACCCGGAACGGCATGTTTCGTATCTGCAGCATCCCTTCTGGCAGAGGCTGGATAAGTCTGATTCCTCCCTCGGGGTTGGGTTGCAAATATTTAAAAATGGTGTAAGCTATGTGAAAAGATCGTTGTAAACGGGTGTAAAAGGCCATGGAATAAATGCAATGAAGTTTGTGCGTTGAGATAAAGCCTGAAATGTTATAAAATGATCTTATGATTTGATAACGCAAAACGGGAGCTAAAATGAGCAGTGAGTTCGAGGAAAAAAGAGAATTTTTGAGGATAGATCTTTCCGAAACGCTTGCCGTGCGTGAAGTGAAAGCCAATAAGCTTTCGCCGAGATCGGAGATATTGACGCGTAATGTCAGCCCCAGCGGGGTTTTGATACGTACCGCTAACATTCCTCCGGCTCTCTCAAGTATTCTTTGGATTGAGCTGGACCAGAAGATGATGAATATCTGTTCGGAGATCGAGACTGATCTGATAATCCGCGGCGGAGGGGTATACGGTCGTGTCGTCAGAATTGCCGAAGGCGAACCGGGACTATCTTATGACGTTGGTGTATGTTTTCTGCGGCGCAAAAATCTCACAGATCTCGAGCTAGAGGAGATACTTCCCAAAATCGTTTAGGAGTACCATGGAAACAGTAAAGAATTTTGTCATAGGTCTCGTTGCTGTCATCGTGTCCCTTTGTATCTTTTTTGTAGTTGCTCTTGTGTGGCCGCTGATACTTGGGATCAGCTCTATAATCCTTGCTTTGGTCGCGGGAGTTTTTTTTATTGTCCTTATATTTTTTATCATTGTTCTGATAGGTAAGACGATCAGGGCTCTTTTTTCTCACCGACATTATATGTGATCTTCTATGACCGACAGCGCCCGTCTTGAACAATATCTGAACGAAAAGCATTCCGACTTTGAGTCAAAATGCCTAAGATGTGGTCTTTGTTGCGGGGCAGGGGATGATCCATGCGAGAATCTGTCGCGCCAGAGCGACGGGACCTATATTTGCCGTGTTTATGGAACACATCACGGTCCTCAGCGCACGATATCCGGAAGTGTTTTTACCTGCGTGCCTATAACGGAGCATATCCGTTTTGGAACTTTGCGCGAAGGGTGCGGATATCGCGACAAAAATGTTAAGATGTAAAAAATTCAGCTATCCTTCTCAGGAATATTGTGTATACTTAAATAAACCAAAAATTAACGTTTGATACCTTGTTACTTTCAGGAGGTAAACAAGTGGAGTCCTCAAACGAAACGTTGTCCTTCTCATTGGATTTTATCGACAAGATACCTTTAGTCGTCATCGGATTTGATTCTTTTGGGCATGTTGTTTTCTGGAATAAGGAGGCCGAGCGGATAACCGGCTATACCTCTCAAGAAGTCCTTTATATGACCCCTCCCGGATTTCTAAGTGATCTGTTCGTTTCGATAGGGCATGACGAACCTGCCGATCGGTCTAAATTTTTTGTTAGAAGTTCACGGACGGAACGGCTTAAGAACCGGGAAACCACGATATTAACAAAAAAAGGCGAGGTAAAAGTCCTTATCTGGAACGAATATACCGTTGAGAAGGAAAAAGACCGTCTTCCGGTGAAGTTCGTTCTGACCGGATTGGACGTTACTAATCAGGCTGTTTCGGAAAAGACTCTTCGTGATAAGGAAAGGTACATAAAAAGCGCCAAGGATCGCCTAAAAAAATACCGTACGATCGACCCTCAGACCGGACTTTATAATTATCGCTATTTTATGGATCTCCTAAACAGGTCGTTCGAGGGGGCCGTTGCCGAGAACAGAATGATGTCCATTCTTCTTATCCACGTTGATTATTTTAATTCGATAAACAACACGCATGGCCTCGCGAAAGGGGATATGGTACTTTGCCGTCTTTCGCATCTTATAAAAAAACATATAGACCGTACGTATATGCCGGCGCGTTTCGGTGGCGCCGAGTTTGCCGTTCTAATGCCGGATACGGACGTAAACAAGGCGTTTCGAATGGCAGGGGCGCTGTTTTCGATCATAAATACGCATGAATTCCGGGCCGAAGCGAGTGATATTCCGGTGAATATCACTACATGTATGTCCGTTGCGGGTTATCCGTATTGTGGTGATGTGTTTTCACCGGCACAGCTTCTCGACCGTGCCGTACATAAACTTGAAGAGGCGAAAAAAGCGGGTGGGAATTCCGTCATGATATGTTCTCCGTTGCAGTACAAAGAACATCAGATGACGGCCGACGATCATATGGCGGTGTATGGTGACGAATTCAAATATACGATGGAATTCGTGAACGCGCTTTCAAATGCGGTCAAAACAAAGGATTTTTATACACGTGAACATTCTGCCATTATGTCCAATTACGCCGCGGATATCGCGGATTATCTTGGTATGGAAGAACATGACATAATGAACGTGCGTATGGGGTGTTTGCTCCATGATATTGGGAAAATTGGGATCGATCGGACAATATTGCAAAAACCAGCGGCGCTTACGGCGGCGGAATTCGCGATCATTAAACAACATCCGAGGATAGGTGCGGAAATAATCCGTAACGTGCATCCGCTTAAGGACGTTGTTCCATGCGTTTTATATCATCATGAGAAATATGACGGTTCCGGTTATCAGGATGGTTTACGCGGCGATGAGATACCTTTAGGGGCGCGTATAATAAGTCTGGCAGATGTGTTTCAGGCTGTTACTTCAGACCGTCCTTACCGTAAAGCTCTTCCTGAAAAGACCGCGTTCACTATCCTGCGAGAAGGTTCCGGAAAACACTTTGACCCCAAAGTCGTCGACGCTTTTTTTAAAGTCTACAAAGCCACCGCGTGATCCCGTGACGTTTCCAAAATCAATCCCAAGACTTCATCGCCACGGCAGGCATGTCCGATTTGCCAAGAGAAGTTTGTGTTCTTTCTCCCGTGGACGCGCGATATTTTCAACACAATCCGCCTGTTCGGAAGTTCTGCGCTCTTTAGAAAAATACCCTGTTATTTTCGATCTCCAGGCGTTTGATGCTTCGCTGAAGCGTAAAATATTTTTATCTTTTGCGGGTATTTTTCTCAAGTGCTCGAACATTTCGAACAGGCGGATCGTGGGAAAAGTGTTTTAATGTTCATGTATTTTTCTATTCTTTTCAAAATAGTCATGGAGCCCGCAGGGCGTAATCCAGAAATAAAAAATGAAACGGGACTCGTGTCCCGGGGCTGCATATTCATTTGGCTGATACCTCTTGACGCGTATTGTGAGCGCGCTTACAATAGAGGCCTAAACGAAAGGGAGACATAAAAATGGCCGTGAAAAAAGTGTTATCGAAACAGGAAATATTAAAATACCATCTTGGCGGAAAAATAGGGCTGAGCCTTCTGAAAAAATTGGAAGATCAAAGAGATCTAAGCATGGCTTATACCCCGGGAGTTTCTCAGGTCTGTAAAGAAATTGAAAATGACCCGGAGAAAACTTTTTCATATACATCAAAAGGGAATCTTGTGGCCGTTGTCACTGACGGCACAGCCGTGCTCGGGCTTGGGAACATAGGTCCGAAAGCTGGTATACCTGTGATGGAAGGAAAGGCTGTTCTTTTTAAAGCGTTCGCCGGCGTTGACGGATGGCCGGTCCCGCTTGAGGGAGTTCTTACGTCCGAAGGAAGGACGGATGTCGATAAGGTTGTGGAGACCGTAAAGCGTATGGCGTGCATGTTCGGCGGTATAAATCTTGAGGATATCGCCGGTCCAGAATGTTTTGAAGTGGAGGATAGGTTAAGCGAAGAACTTGACATCCCCGTGTTCCATGACGACCAGTGGGGCACCGCGATAATCGCGCTTGCCGCGGTAACAAATTATTGCTTGATCACGAAAAAGAGATTAAAAGATATTTCCATCGTTATAAACGGCGCCGGCGCGGCCGGTCTTAGAATAGCGGACATGCTTAAAACCAAGGGTGCGTCGAAAGTAGTAATATGCGACAGCAAAGGAACCTTGAATCCAGATAGAAAAGATCTAAACGCGCACAAAAAGAACCATATTTATGACACCCCCGCTAAAACCTTGGCGGACGCCATGAAAAATGCCGATGTTTTTATCGGCGTTTCGGCCGCGGATTGTGTCTCTCCGGAAATGGTCCAGTCTATGGCGGATTATCCGGCAATTATGGCTATGGCTAACCCGAATCCCGAAATCGCGCCCGAAAAGGTGGCCAAGGCTATGAAGAACCGTAAATATATTATGGCTACCGGAAGATCCGATTACGCGAACCAGGTGAATAATGTTCTGGGGTTCCCTTACATTTTTCGCGGCGCGCTCGATGTGCGTGCTAAAAAGATCACAATTGGTATGAAGATAGCTGCGGCTGAGGCGTTAGCCGCTCTCGCGCATGAATCGCATATACCCGAAAAAGTGAAAAAAGCCTATGGCAGGTCATTTGAGTTCGGTCCGGAATATATAATCCCGAAACCGTTCGATCCGCGCATAATTCAGTGGGAAGCGACCGCTGTTGCGAAAGCCGCGATAAAGGATGGCGTTGCACGTATAAAAAAAGTACCTAAGTATGAGGGTTTTTTAGCTTGAGTTTAGGAGATTTTTGTGGGTTGATGTTTTAGATGATGGTCGGTTGTTTTGACAGCAAAACGTAAATTTGATAACATAGAAGTACGATGATCTCACAACTGACGATACAGAACTTTGGGCTGATAGACAAAATGACGGTTGAGCTCGCCGGCGGGCTCAATATCTTTACGGGCGAGACCGGGGCGGGGAAATCGATCTTGATAGACGCGTTGCGTTTCGCTCTGGGAGAAAGGCTTGTGCCATCATTGATCCGAGACCAAAAACTGCCTTGCATGGTTGAGGCGGTGTTCGAACTTTCCAATAAAAATATCAAGGATTTTCCGGACCTCGGCGAATATATCTCCGACGAGGAAAAGAATGTGATCATAAACCGTACGGTCTCGCCGGACGGAAAGAATCGCGTGAAGCTGAACGGTTTTACGATCACGGTCTCTCAGCTTAAGGCGATAGGCGACCACCTTGTGGATTTTCACGGCCCGAACGATCATCAGATGCTTTTGTCGAGCGATTCGCATATCGGTATACTTGACCGGCTATGCGATCTCAAAGATATCGGGAAAGAATATTCGGCTTTGTACAGAGAGTATTCCGACATAGTTCGGAAAATATCAGAACTGAAAGAGCTTTCCGGTTCGCGAGAGCGGGAACTAGACATGATAACGCATCAGCTTAAAGAACTGGAACAGGTGTCGCTTGGTGACGATGAATATGAAAAATTGTCACAGGAGCAGTCCCGCATGAATAATTCCGAAAAGTTGTTTGAGTACGTGAATTCGATGATAGACCTCCTTGAAAATCCCGAATATGGGGTTGTCGAGACCAGCGGGAAAATGTTCGATCCCATGGAACACTTGAACGAGATAGACTCGGCTACGCGCGATCTTTACGCGACACTTGAGTCCGTTCAGTGCGGTTCGTCGGAGCTACTTACGGAACTAAGGGCCTATGCCGAGAGATTGGAGTTCGATCCTGATGTGGCATCCGAGGTGAACCGGAAGATGGACATATATTATGAAATACTGCGTAAATACGCGCCTTCGCTCGAAGAAGTGAGAATCTTCTATAACCGAATAAAAGAGAAATACGCGCTTTTGAGCGACATGGACGGCAACGATTCTAAACTTAAGGAACGTTTGGATGATGTTCGTAAAAAACTCTCTGTCCCGGCCCAAAAAATAACGAAAGAACGAAAACGTGTCGCGCAGTTTCTTAAAGGAACAATTGAAAAAGAACTTAAAGAGCTTGGGATCGAACATGTGCAATTCGAATGCCGCATTGAGAAAGCGGATCTCGATGAGAATGGCCAGGACCGTGTCGTTTTTTATATAAGTCCGAACGCGGGAGAAGAATTGAAGCCCCTAGCTGAAATAGTCTCGTCTGGGGAAGCGTCGCGTCTTATGCTGGCGCTCAAAAAGGCGCTTACAAAGGTTGATCCGATCCCCGTGCTGATTTTCGACGAGATAGACGCGCAGATCGGTGGCAGGCTTGGTACGGTAACGGGCAAAAAACTTAAAGAACTTTCTTCCGAACGACAGGTGCTTTTGATAACACATCTGCCGCAGATAGCCAGTTTCGCGGATAAACATTTAAAAGTCACTAAAAAAGTCTCCAATAATCATACGTCCACCGTTATCACGTGTCTGGATGATGAAACGTCTCGCGTTGACGAGATCGCCAAAATGATGAGTGGCGATAAGAGTAATGATATCTCGCTCAAACACGCCAAAGAGATGCTTGCCGCAGCGCAAAAAAAATAAATCAAATCAAGTCAAGTCTGCCGGGTTTATGCCATTTCTACTGGGGAGTTTCGCCCGGCAATTTTTATAGCTACGGCAGGCATGTCTGATTAGCCTTTTCATTTTTGATCTCCCGGCGTTTGATTCGCGCGGATGCGTAAATTATTATTAATCGGATAACGGCAAATCTGACATACCTGCCGTAGCTATATATTAAGATCTTCTGTTCGGTTGACCTGGCGAAAAGAGAAGGGATGGAGTGGATACGATTTCCCGGAGAATTTTATGACTATTTTGGGAAGGCTTGGAATGTGAATGACAAGGTCGCCGAGGACTGTTTGGCTTTAACGTGACATGCGTTCTGATAAAGAACGAATGTCACGTTAAAGCGAGTTCCGCAGGCGCCAAAATTGTCAGAAAATTCTCCGAAAAAGGAAATCGTCTGAACGACAGAACTTCTCGTTTCGCCAAGTAGACATATTCACATTTGATGCTACGCTGGTCTGGTGGAATTTGCCGTTATCCAAATAAAACGAATTGCGTCTCAGAAAGCATCAAACGCCGGGAGATAAAAATAACAGGGTATTTTTCTAAAGCGCGCAGAACTTCCGAACAGGCCGAGGCGGAACCGGGTAGAATGAACACAAACTTCTCCCTGTAACGCTTCATGCCCGTCGTAGTTATATGATGATTGTTGAATTATGGGTTGCGCGGGGCGGGCACTCTGATATAATTAACGCATGAAAACCAAGAAGATAGCGTTAGTGCTTCCGCCCGTATTCTGGCCGAATATGCCGCATCTCGGACTGGCGACTATAAAGGGATATCTTGCCCGGCAGGGGATGCATGCGGACGTATATGACCTCAATAACTTATTTTTTAATAAATTTTCCGACAACGTAAAACGGCAGTGGAGGATAAGCTGTAACGCGCCCCTTGAACGGAATGTTATGGATATTATCCGTTATAAGTTCGGGAGCGATCTTGGCACTATCTATGACCGGCTAGCGGGGTATGATGCCGTAGGTTTTTCATGCTACAAAAGTAATTTTAAGACTGTTCTTCTGATGTCCGAAGATCTGAAGAAAAAGAACACAGGAATAAAAATAATTTTCGGCGGTCCGGAAATGGCACGTCAACTTTTTGAACAAAAGGACGCACTCGCGGGAAAATATGAACAAGCGGCGGATCATATTATAGTCGGGGAGGGGGAATTGCCTTTATCGCGTTTTCTGAAGGGCGAGAAGCTGCCCCGGATAATAAAATACGATGAGATCTCTGACCCCGCCGGCCTTGTTATGCCCGATTATTCCGATATCGATCTTAAAATGTATCCTAAAAATAACGCGGTATCTCTCGCGTATGCGCGGGGCTGTGTGCGGCGCTGTTCTTTTTGTGCGGAAAGGCTTTTGTATAAAACGTTCCGTGTGGCTCCGGTGGAAAATGTCTTGAGTTTTATGGAACGGCAGGTGCAAGGTGGTATGGATCAGTTCGTGTTCAACGACTCATTGATAAACGGCGACTTGAGCGCGCTTGATAAACTGTTGGACGGACTGATCTCGCGGTTTAGCGGCGGAATAAAGTGGGAAGCGCAGATCGCTGTGCGGAATGATATGCCGGACATTTTATTTAAAAAAATCAAAGAGAGCGGCTGCTATAACCTTTTCGTTGGATTTGAGTCCGGTTCGGATAATGTGCTGAAGATGATGAATAAAGGTTTTACCACGGGAGATGCTTTGTCGTTTTTTAAACAGTTAAATTCCGCCTCGCTTTCTTTTGGTGTGAGTATTATTGTTGGGCATCCCGGCGAGACAGACGAGGATTTTAAGGAAGGGCTTGATTTCATCGTTAGAAATAAAAGTGTTATTCCGAAGATAGAGCAGGTGAATCCGTTTGTATATTATGATGGTATCGGACTTTCACGTGAGATGGATTATAAGTACAACACTGTCTCTATGTCCCGTGTGAAAGAGTTTATTGATGTGATCAAAAAAGAAGGTTTTAAATATACCAACGCTTTTTTAATGAACCTTGTGGAGCCGGAATGGAGATAAAAGAAGTAGAAGCTTCCCGGGCGCTTAACCCGACGTCGATCGATCTTGGCGAATATGTCATCAATCCTTACAAAGGTTGCGCGTACGGGTGTCTTTATTGTTACGCGCGGTTCAGTAAAGTAGCGCAAAAAGACGAGAGGGCTTGGGGCGAATACGTTGACGTGCGGGTCAATCTGCCGGAACTTTTAAAAAAAGAAGTGGCCGCTAAGCGTCCGGGCAGGGTGCTGCTCGGTTCAACGACCGAATGCTTTCAGCCGGCCGAAAAAAAATACGGGATAACAAAAAAGATATTACGGATTTTGAACGACAATGGTGTTAAATTCTCCATATTGACCCGATCCCCCGGGGCGCTGGATTGCCTTGACGAGCTTAAGTCCGGATATTGCGAAAAACTTTATTTCACGGTCAATACTTATGGCGGCGTTCTTAAGAGCGCTCTTGAGCCTCGCAGCCCGGCGTTTGAAGATAGGCGGCACGCGATCCAGACGTTGTGCGAAAACGGTGTGAATGTTATTCCGTATGTTTCGCCTCTTTTGCCGGGGCTTACCGATATCGCACTTGCATTTGAGATGTTCAGCGGTTCCGGCCGCATAGAATTCGAAGGGCTTAACTTCAATCTTGGGAATATAAGATCGCTGATAGAGGCGGTATCTGAACGCTTCCCGGAACGGTCGGTGTTGTATGAGAAAATGCTTTCGGATGTGGAATATTACGGATCGGTCTGGAATTCAGTTTCAAGTGAGATCAGAAAAAACGCCGTGAAGCATAAGAAGAACCATTCGATATACATACATGAACGCGGCGGATATTTTGAGAATAAATATTCGTCAAAATGATCACGGTTGTTTTTTTATCTTGCAGGCGATGTCGTTCTTGAAGGGCGGTATAACAACGCGGATTTTGCTGTTTGTGCTTATCTCGGTCTTTTTCTGCGATATCTCACCCAGGGTGGTATTCCACCATTCTATCTGGTAATGTCCGTCGGATATATTCAGAATATCGAAATAGGCTTTTGTAATGAACTCCGGAAATTTGCCCGAAGATATCTTGGAGAGATCATAGTCTTTGTTCTGTATCCATAAGAGTGTAGTGTCTCCGAGCGTGACGCCTGTTAACCTGGCGTTCGCGAAATCCGTGCTGATATAATTTTCAAGTTCTATCCTTTTTATGCCTATCCAGTCCAACCCGTTGTTCCGCAGTTCTATCGTGTGTTCGCCTTTGGTGACCGGGATCTCAACGCTTGTATTGTAAAAACATTGGTATATTTTCAGGTCTTTCATATATGAGCTTCTTTGCCATGGCCCGTTCCCGGGGCCGGTCGGATAGGTGGAGCGGTGGACTTTCGCTCCGTCTAGTATGATCTCCAGATCTCCGCCCTGCGATACCATGTCGATGCATACCCTGAATTTGCCATCGGTCGGGAAATTGGTCACAAACACAGGATTGATCTTAATGTCTTTTTTCGACGATCCGTGTAAATAGTAGTTTAAGTGCCCTCCGCGGATATCTCCGTTGTTCAGTATAGTGAATTTTTTATAGCGTGTTTCACCCCATGTTTTAGCTGTGGGAACCGCGGTATTATTGTATGAGGCCGTGCTGCTTGTTTGGTAAATGGGGGAGAGCTCCGGGAAACAGAAAGATCTATTGTTCCAGTCGGTCTCTTTTAAGAACAATGATAACGGCAGGTACTGGCCATATAACGCTCGTCCGCGGATATAACCGGCCCACCACCAATTCATCGCTGTTGCGCAGTTGCCGGAGAGAGCTGTTGCCCATATGCTGTTATGCAGGGCTATTCCCGTGCCGTTCGGATCGCATATGCGGTCGTTTTTTGTTGAATCTATTCCGAACTCGCCGATGAATAAAGGCTTCTTATATAGGTTTATCAAATCCCTTGAGTCATAAATGATCGAGCCGATCGGGTCAGAACTTTGGTTGCCATACAGATGTGGTTGTACAATATCGATGCCCACGAACGGGATTATATTCTCTTCACGCAGGTTTTTAGATGTCATAGAAAGACTTAGCGTGGTTAATTGCCCATACGGGTTGGTTTGTTTCATGTAATTAAGCATGTCCTGTATCCATGCGGTAGGGAAGTCAGCCTCATTGCACAGCTCGAAGGCCGCGATTGCCGGGGATGACGCCCATCGGGCGATGATGTATTTAAGACGATTTTTATAGAACTTTATAGCGGTGCTATTCGTGAAAAAATCGTCCGGGGCGGCGCATGGTCCGCCGTTTGCCCTGTTGTAAGGATTTTTGTCCCAGCAGTTCTCGCCCCACTGTCCGATCTTGTTCATCACGGAGCTGTATGAGTCAAGCACAAGAACAACGTATATGCCGTGTTTTTCGGCCAGTTGCAGGAGTTTGTCCAGTTTCTCGCTTTCGGATATGTTGTAGCGCCCCATGGTCTTGTCTTCGATATTTATGGTCCATGGAAGATTGATCCATACACGAGTCATGTTACAGCCATTGTTTTTCATATCTATGAAATATTTTTCGAACTGGCTGATGTTGTTGTCGGCTACCCATGCTACGTTATGCCCTATCCCGAAAAACGGTTTTCCCGAATCAAAACGCAGATAAACATTATTACCGGATTTTCTTAAAAAACCATTTTTGTCGGAAGGGGATACCTGTAACTCAAATGTTTGTGAATGCTTTTCGCCGGACTGTGTTAGAACGGAAATATAATATTTGTGTTTGCCGGGAGACAATGGGGTGTATAGGATCTTCCATTCCCCGTTTCGTCCAGTATAAAACCCCGGTAATGAGAACTTTTTTCCTTCCGGAGTGGATATGTATGCAGAGACGGAAACGGTATCATAGTCGAATGGATTTTTGAAGTATCCTTTCAATGTGGCGGATATTTCAATCTTTCCGTATAGTTCGCATGAAGATGGCGTAGACTTTACGTCAAGTTCTGCCGTGTCAGTCGCGCCGGACGCGCTGATGGCTGTCGCTGCTAAAATAAAGGCTATAAAAATGAGATATTTTTTCATCGGCGAGATTATAGCACAACGTAATTATAAATACATTGAAAATATCGGAATTGATGGGTATATTACTTCAAAAGGAGGTAAATATGCTTGAAGTCAGAAAATTCATGACCAAGGATGTGATCACGGTCCCGCCGGATATGCATATTTATGATGCCGCGAGGCTACTTGTGGAATACAAGATCAGCGGGCTGCCCGTGGTTGATGGCAAGGACAATCTGTTGGGCATAATAACAGAGAAAGATATATTGTGCCTTTTGGTGGAGGAAGACGTGGGGAAGGATACCGTTGAACATTTTATGAGTAAAGATGTCATCAGTTTTTGCCCCGATGACAGCGCCGTGAAGGTGTGTGAGTTTTTTATCGATAACCCTATCCGGCGTGTTCCGATAACGGAAAACGGTAAGCTTGTCGGCATTGTGTCGCGTCGTGATATAATTAACGTTATTCTGAATATTCGTGGCAAACAAAAACATTGATACGGGATTTTCCAGACAGGCGGGAAATAGTGAAGATTGTCGTCCAGCGTGTAAAAGAAGCTGCTGTGTGTGTTCGTGGGGATAAAGTCGGAGAGATCGGCAAAGGGTTCCTGATACTTGTAGGCATAGCTGACGGAGATGTTGAAACGGATGTTGATTACCTGGCCGGCAAAGTCGCGAGGTTTCGTGTGTTCGAGGATGAAGCCGGTAAGATGAATTTAGATATAAAACGAGTGGAAGGATCTATACTCAGCGTTTCGCAATTTACTCTTCTTGGTGACACTTCGAACGGGAATAGGCCGGGATTCGATCTCGCGGCAAAGCCCGATCAGGCAAAAGTATTGTGGCAAAAATTCAATGAAAGACTTCGAGAGAATGGTATCCCTGTTTTTGAAGGGGTTTTTGGGGCGGATATGCAGGTGTCTTTGATCAACGACGGGCCTGTGACCTTCATTATCGAATCAAAAAAATAATCATTTGTTTCAGAATTTGGTATAATGTTCGCCAGGAGTGCGGTGAAAAGGAGGGGCAATGTCTCTTGTTAAAGTTGAAAAACCCAATGCGAGACGTATTGACGAACTAAAAATTAAGACCTGGCCCGTATGGGAAAAGGGGATTTCCAGGTTCGAATGGAGCTATGAAGAGAAGGAAGTTTGTTATTTCCTTGAAGGGGCGGCAAGCGTAGAATGTCCTGACGGGAGTGTGGTGAGTTTTGGTAAAGGGGATCTGGTGACATTCCCGGAAGGGCTAAAGTGCACATGGGATATACAGAAACCCGTGAGAAAACATTACTGTTTCGGATAAGAAAGGAAAGGATATGAGGTTTTTTTATGCAGTGTTTATCTTGTTGTTTGTTACTGTGATGCCCGCCGTCTCATATGCGGCTTATTCTGGTGGATCGGATGGCGGCCCGAATGTGGGGATAGCGTTCGGTGGAGCCGGTGATGTTGACACGAAAATTTGTCCGCAGGGGGTACAAACTGTAAAGACATTCTTGGCCAGCTGGGCGAATAATGACTATGAGGTGATGTATAGTCTTTATACGGACGAGAGCAAGGAAAATTATCCGCTTACTCAGGCAAGACTCGATTTTTCCATTCTCGAATATAAAGAATATGAGATCATTTCGATAAGACGGCGTTCGGACGGTAATTTTGAATTTATTATTAGCTATGGGGACTGGAAGGACGGAAATAAAGACAGCAAAAAACTCATAATTGACGGTAAAACATTTCTGATAGTAAAGTCGAGTCCAAATTCACCGTTCAAGGTTTCGGCAGCCGATTATTTTTAAACCATAAATTGACCAGAAAAAAAACTGTGTAAAGTGATTTATGCAGTTTTTTTTTGTTAATTTCTTGACAAGTAAAAATACTTGTAATATACTTGCTATGGAGGTGGCATATGGATAAAAAAAATCAGTTCAGGTTTTATGCTACAGTTTCGGACAGGGGACAGATATTTATTCCCAAAGCGCTGCAGAATTATTTCATGATTAGGCGGCGTGACAAGGTTGCTTTCATGGTTGAAGGCGACGGAAAGGTGGTATTTAGGAAGAAAAAGGGGGAGGAACGCATATGAAGAAAAAATTTCTTCACGCGTGCAGTATAGGGGGATCGATTTATGGAAAGATCGGCACTCCTAAGAGGGCCACGTTTCAGCATAACAACAAGGTGGAGAAAAAAGACGTCGTCGAAGTATATAACAAGTTTTATAAAAACCAGGTGAGTGCTTTGTACAAAGCGATACATCGCGGCCGTACGGCATCCTAAAATATAAAAACACAACAGAAAGGTGAGGGGAGGATATGAGATATATCACCGTTATTAAGGTAACATGTGAAGCAGCTGACGCGGAGGACGCGTACAATGCGGCGGGAGAGTATCTGAGAGGCAACGAGGACCGCAGGATGAGTCTAAAATGTAAGACATCTACTTTATTGGACTATCATATGACAAAATACGGTTTTATGGGAATGATGATGCTGGTGATCGCGTCAGTGTTGATACTTGTGGTTACGCCGCTTGAAGGTAAAGAGAAAAACGTTAATACAGTCAATCAGACAATTCTTGGTAAATAAGTACAATCCATCGCGGCAGGACCGGAATGTCGTCCGGTCCTGCCTCCAATCTTATCTTCTAGAAGTTGATTTTATGCATCGTATATTGGTGTTATGCCGCAATATTTTCTTGAAAAATCTGCGTGATGTTAGTATCCTATATCCTTGTTCGATCCAATTTTTAACTTTAATGTTCATTAAATCTAAATAGGAGGAAATATGTCGGATATCAAAAAGATCGGTGTGATAACATCCGGAGGGGATTGCGGAGGGCTTAACAGCGTTGTGAAGGGCGCCGCGTGTATGGCAAACAAGAATGGAATAGAATGTTATGTTATTCCGAACGGATATGCTGGATTGTATAACCTTGTTGATTTTGATAAATTGACGGAACTTAAGCCTGACAGGATAGATTCCGTAAACGCGAATCTCGCAGGTTCTGAGGCCGGACATTCCCGCGTGAAAATAAGTAAGATCAAAGACGATGCGAAATACGATCGCATCAAGAAAGGGCTTCAGAAATTTGCGATAGACGCGCTTGTGATAAGCGGTGGTGACGATACCGGAAGTGTTGTGGTGGATCTTTTAAAACACGGAATAAAAGCTATACACGCGCCGAAAACTATGGATCTTGACCTTCAGACATATTCGGTAGGGGGAGATTCAACTATTAATAGGATCGCGACGTACGCGAACGATCTGAAAACAACGGGAAGGACGCATAATCGGGTTATCGTTCTGGAGGTTTTCGGAAGATACGCCGGGCATACGGCGTTCCGCGGTGGGATAGCGGCTGATGCGGATGCTGTCCTTATACCTGAAATACCGGTTGATTTCGATGTTTTGTACGCACATATGAAAGAGAGATATATACGCAGGATACAGAACAGCGATGTCTTTGCGGGTACGTATTTGATATTAGTGGCTGAAGGGTTGAAGGACGCCAGTGGGAAAGATATTGTCGATGAGGGCGCAGGAGTGGACGCGTTCGGACATAAAAAGTTGGCGGGTGCCGGTAAATACGCGTGTCAGGAGCTTTCAAAGCGACTGAAAGCCGATCCGGCGATAAAAGAATTCATGAAAAAAGCGCACATGTTCGTCGATGGGATATATGATATCCCGGAGGTTAGGTCAGTGGTTCCAGGACATCTGGTGCGCAGCGGGAATAGTTCCGCTTATGACGTTAATTTCGGTAAAGAAGCTGGAGCCGCCGCTGTATGTCTTCTTAGGAATGGCATATTCGGAGTAACTATCGTAGGCGTAAGCGGTTCGGATGTGAAATATATGCCGACGGAAAAGGCTATAGCGCAGAGACATGTGGATCTGAATCAGGTGTCTTTACATGAAGAGCTTGGAACATGTTTTGGACGCAAACCCGTTGCGTTCAAGGGGAATTTTAAGGAATTGCAGAGCGCTCCTGAACGATATATGTAAGGATATTCTATGCGGTACGGTGTAGGCAGGACAGGCAGGGTGTTCATTGTCAAATTCGATCACGGAGATGATGTGATCGCGGGGCTTAAAGCGTTGATGGCGAAAGAGGATGTCGATATCGCGACTGTCGCGTTTATCGGTGCCCTTGAAAAAGGGGACATCGTTACTGGCCCCAGGAAAAAAGAGCTTCCCGCGAAGCCGAACTGGACGATTATCGATAATGTATGGGAAACGGTTGGGTACGGAGTCTTGACAAAAAAGAAAAACACCGTGAAGTTTCATCTTCACGGTGCATATGGTAAAAGGGGAAAGGCGCTTGCGGGGTGTCTTAGAAGGAACGCCAAGGTTTTTATAACGGTCGAAGCGTTGGTGACTGAGATAAAAGGCGTGAAAGTGTCCCGCGAAATGGATGAAACGATCGGGCACGAGACGTTAAAATTTAAATGAAATGCCTTTATGGCGTGCTGTTGGGGCTGTTTTTTGTTGCATAATTTGAAATTGCTGTGATATAATCGCAGCCTGTGAGTTGGGGGGGGCGTAGCTCAATTGGTTAGAGCAACTGACTCATAATCAGTAGGTCCATGGTTCGACTCCATGCGCCCCCACCAGTACTTTGTTATGAAGGTGAGCGCGGGCGCATAGCTCAGCTGGTTAGAGCGCATGCCTCACATGCATGAGGTCAGAGGTTCAAGTCCTCTTGCGCCCACCATTAAAGTAGTGTAAAACTACGAAAGATGAGAAAATGACCGCCACAAACAACTTGAATCTAAAGGAAGAGATTGAGAAACTAAAAAAACTGCAGCATACAGATTCCGAGATATACGATCTGGAGTCCGTCAAATCGGAATTTCCCGCGAAGATCAAAGAAGTTGACACCAGGATGGAAGCGCAAAAAACCGCTCTGAATGAAGCCGAAGTTAAATATAAGAACCTTCAAGTGGAGAAAAAGAATAAAGAGAATGATCTTAAATCCAGTGAAGATCTTATAAAGAAGCATGAAGGCGAGCTTGCCAAGATAAAGACCAATAAAGAATATAAAACTATGCTTGAACAGATTGAAAGCGTAAAAGCTAATGTTTCACTGCTTGAAGAGAAGATTTTGCAGCTTATGGATGATGTGGAAAAAGGTCAGGCCGAGTGCGAAAAGGAGAAAAAGCTTTTTGAGGAGGAAAAGAAAAAGTTTGATAAGGAAAAAGAAGCGCTGAAGAGCGAAGAGAAGAAACTTGACGCGCAGCTTGCGGATCTTAAGTCAAAAAGGGAAGCTTTGGTAGGCGGTATAGACCCGGTGTTGCTTAAACGGTATTGCAAAATACTTGAGAACCGTGGCAGGGCCGCTATCGCTAAAATTGAGGGGAATTGTTGCGGCGAATGCAATTTTACGCTACGCGCTCAGGTCATAAACGAGACCAAAATAGGCAAGACTTTGGTTTTTTGTGAGAATTGTTCGCGCATACTTTACACTGAAGATTAAGTTTGTCCGTTCAAAAACATCCGCGGTAAAATCATGACTAAAAAACATAGTGAGCTCATAATATATTCTGACGGTGGATCGCGTGGGAATCCTGGTCCGGCGGCGGTTGGGGTCGTTCTTTTCGATACGTCGCATAAGGTTGTTTCCGAGATATCGCGTACCATCGGAGAGGCAACAAACAATGTGGCCGAATATATGGGAGTGATATACGGATTAATGGAGGCTGTGTATCTCGGGGCTTCTACAGTTACGATTAAGGTGGATAGCCAGCTTATCGCGCGGCAGCTTAAAGGTGAATATAGGATAAAGGACAAACAGATCAAAAAATATGCCGATCTCGCTTTGAATCTTTTCAGGCATTTTGGTAAAATAGAGATAGTTGAAATACCCAGGGAAGAGAATGTCGCCGCTGACGCGCTGGTGAATAAGGCCCTGGATAAGGAAAATTTGTTTTAGAATTGCTCTTTGAAGCAGGTCGGATGCTTGCTTCCTGCCCGCAAGGCAGGGAGAGGAAAGTCCGGGCTCCGCATAGCAGCGTAACGGGTAACGCCCGTCCGCCGTAAGGCGAGGATTAGAACCACAGAGACGAGTAGTCCGCGCGCGCGCGATCGTGATCGGATGAGATGAAACGGGTAATCTCTACGCGGAGCAAGGCCAAATAGGGGAGGAACCGCTTAGGTCCTGACGTGGGATCCGAATGGTGCGAGGCAGCTAGCTTCGTTCGAACTTCCGGGTAGGCCGCATGAGCCGAACAGTGATGTTCGGCCAAGATAGATAAGCATCAAGCAAGGCAACTTGCTTACAGAACCCGGCTTATAGACCAGCTTCAAAGAGCTTTTATCGATGGATAAAATTCACTATGAATGAAGCCATAAAAATAGAGCATTTGTTTCATACTTATCACACCGGAAAAATATCCACAGACGCAATAAACGACATGACTTTATCTGTCCCTAAGGGACAGATATTCGGTTTTCTCGGACCGAACGGTGCTGGAAAAACTACAACGATAAAATATCTGCTTGGGATTTTCAAACCGAAAAGAGGCACTGTTGCGGTATTGGGTGGATCCCCCTCTGAGGTAGAGGCAAGACAAAAGATGGGATATATGCCGGAGAACGCCGAATATTACAAGTATCTTACGCCGCGAGAGCTTTTACGGATGTATGGCGGTGTTTGCGGTTTGGGCGGTACGGAGTTGGAAAAACGGATAGATATGCTACTTGGGACCGTGGATCTTATCAAAGAGTCTGACAGGATTCTCAAGACATTTTCCAAAGGGATGAAACAGCGCGTAAGCTTCGCACAGTCGCTGATAAATGATCCGGATCTTCTTATACTTGATGAACCGACCGGTGGGCTTGATCCGGTATCGCGAAAGAGGATGCGAGAGTCTCTTCTGGCCCTTAAAAGAGAAGGAAAAACCATATTCTTTTCATCGCATGAACTTTCGGAAGTGGAGCTTATAAGTGATTCTATCGCGATAGTCAATCGCGGTAGACTTCTGGCTGAGGGAAAAGTGTCCGATATCGTGACGCTCAAGGGCGAAAAACAGTCGCTTGAGAATTATTTTCTGGAAATTATCGAGGAGGCAGCGTGAAGGCCGTTCTAAGTATCGCGCGCGGGATGTATCTCGAGCTTTTCAGACGAAAAGATTTTTATGTAATGCTGATCTGTATGCTGGCATTGTTGTCTATTTTGGCTTCACAACGTTATTTTAATGTTGAAGGCATAACCCGCTATTTAAGGGACTTTGGCTATACTGTGGTGATGCTATTCTCTTTTTTAATAGCGGTGATAGTGTCCGCGTCGCAGATACCGTGGGAGATAGAGAGCGGGACGATATATCCGCTTATTGCTAAACCCGTGAGCCGGTTGACTATAGTGACGGCAAAATTTTTCGGAAGTTTTATGACAGGTGGAGCGGCGTTCGTTGCATATTACGCCGTTTTTGTGCTCTTTTGCGCAGCACAGGGAGAGGGATTTTCCGTAGTTCTTTTCGCGCAGGCGTTTTATCTGGGGATATTGTTCATCGCGATGGTTTCGGCTATTTCATTGTTCTTTTCCGTCTTTATGACGATGTCGGCCGCCGTGACGATAATGATGCTTGTATATTTTTTTGTAGTTAATTTTGGCGATGCGTTGCGAAAATATGTCCTTGGATCCGAGGGGATACAATTTATATTTGGGTGCGGTATATATTATCTGCTTCCGCATTTTGATTTTTTTGATATGAGGATACGTCTTACACATGAATGGGGTGTTTTACCGGTTTGGATACTCGTCGCTATAACTGCTTATACGGGTGTATATATAGCCCTGCTTATTTTTTGTTCGTCAGCGTTATTGGAGAAACGTGAACTCTAAGGCTGCCGCAATGATCAGAAACTTTGTTCTGGCCGGCGGGATCATAGTGATCTCCGTCAGGATCGATGTTTTTAATGATGAATGTTTATGGAAAAAATTCGGCGAAGATAAATCCGTTTTTATGAAAATGTTCGGAGAAGCCCGGTCGATATTGGGATATATGTCGATACTTCAGGCCGACCTTTACTTTCACGGCGGGGTGGGACATTTTTATGAAGAACACGCTCATGGCCTTGCGCTGGCGAGCCGCGATGATGAACGCGACGCGGTCGAGGTTGAAGATGACCATGGACATCCTCATGAACACAACCATAACGCGTTTGCAGTGCCATCAAAGGGCGGCATATTGCTTAACATAGTACAACATATTTATGTATCAGACCATAAACATTTGTTGGGGAAAGACGAGAAGGAGATCTTGCCGTGGTTCTATTTTGCGGTAAAAATGGATCCGCACAATATCATGGCGTATACGGTCGGCGGATATTGGCTGGCCGATCGGATGAAAGATGTGGACGAGGGGTTGAATCTTTTAAAACAGGGATTGGTAAATAACCCGGAATCCTGGGAGATAAATGCTGAGCTGGCGCGTGTGTATTTGACGAAAAAACATAATTATTCGTCGGCAAAAAAACTTCTTATCGGGGCCGATAAGTTGTTGAGTGGCGTTCCTCATGACCGTTTCCAAGAGCGATATGTCCTGTCGCTTTTGGCCGATAGCGCCGAGCTTTCTAAAGATAAGGAACTTGCATTGAACTCATACAGGAGGATAAAGGTTTTATTTCCCGAAGACCCGAATGTCGAGCGAATGATCGCGAGGTTGGCCGGATCTGAGGATGCGCGATGAGAACCGCCCTGGAATGTATACCATGTTTTGTGCGGCAGGCCCTGGATTCAGCTAGGCGGGCGGGACTTGATAAAGATACCCAGCGCAGGGTTATGGATGAGGTGTCGGACGCATTGCCGGGTTTTTCGGTCGAAATGACTCCTCCAGAGATCGCGCGTATTGTGTATGATATCGTGGATAAATACACTTCGGGGCTCGATGTGTATAAACATATTAAGGAACAAAGCAATCGGAAATGTCTTGATCTTTATTTGCGGATGAAAGAAGATGTCTCGCGTGCCGAAGATTCGATCCTTGCGGCAATCAGACTTGCTGCGGCGGGGAACGTCATAGACTATGGGTTGCCACATGCTTTTGATATCGAACGGGAAATAAAAGAGTGCTCTTCCAAAAAAATGGCGATATTCGACTATGATGAATTTCGGTCAGAATTGTCGTCTGCTCGTGACATTCTTCTGGTGCTTGATAACGCTGGAGAGATCGTGTTCGATCGTATCCTTGTCGAAACTTTAGGCAAAAACACGGTTTGTGCCGTAAGAGGAAAACATATTATCAACGATGTGACGATCGCCGATGCCAAACAGGTGGGGCTGGATAAAACTTCACGGGTCATTTCCAGCGGTTCACGCATTCCGGGGACGGTTGTGAGGGATTCGACTCCGGAATTTAAAAAATATTGGGAAGACGCCGATATTGTTATCAGTAAAGGACAGGGGAATTTTGAAACGTTGGGCGAAGAGAAAAGAGATGTGTATTTTATTTTTAAAGCCAAATGCCCTGTGGTCGCGAGGTGCCTTGGTTGTCAACAAGGGGATATCGTGCTGAAAAAACAAAAAGCCTGAGGAAGTGATACATTGTCTATAACGCATATTTAGAGCCGGAAAGAGTGCTATAATATTGCGTAAGAGGGGCCCGTATGGATCTTGATAGGTATTTGAACAAAATTGTTTCTGCTTTTCGAAAACGGATGACGCGTCGGGAATTTGTCGGAACGTGCGCAAAAGCGGCATTATGCGCCGGGGTCGGGGCGAATGTCCTGGGCCTTTATTCTAAATATCAGGCATACGCCGCGATCGGAGAAAAACGCGGGATGCGGGAAGCTTTGTTCTATGAAAAGATCAGCGATGAGACCGTAAAATGTCTTTTATGTCCGATGGGGTGTGTGCTTTCGAACGGGCAGAGAGGATTTTGCCGTGTAAGAGAACCGGTAGACGGTAAATTATACACTCTGGTTTATGAACTTGCGTGTGCTTTGCATATCGACCCTGTAGAAAAGAAACCCATTTTTCATATGATGCCAGGTCACAAAACATTGTCTGTCGCAACAGCGGGATGTAATTCGCGATGCAAATATTGTCAGAATTGGGATATTTCTCAAAGTCCACCGGAAGAAACGAAAAATAAAATAGTCACAGCGGGAGATCTTGTCGGATCGGCTCGTACCAATCGGTGCGCGTCAATCTCGTATACATATTCAGAGCCCGCAGTTTTTTACGAATATATGACCGCTACGGCCGCTTTGGCGAAACAACACGGTGTCAGGAATATTATGGTCACATCAGGCAAGATAAATCCCGAACCGCTTGAGAACGCATGTAAGCTGATAGACGCGGCGCATGTGGATCTTAAGGGGTTCGATAAAAAATATTTGAAAGACACATGTGCGCAGGATCTCGATAATATTCTCGGCTCGCTCGTAATAATGAAGAAGAACGGGGTTTGGGTGGAAGTTGTTAATCTTGTTGTTCCGGGGCTGAACGATCGTATGGAGGATATTAAAAGGATGTCGGCATGGATATGCGATAATTTAACAGCAGATACGCCGCTTCATTTTTCACGGTTCTGGCCGCAATATAAAATGCGCTCGCATTATCCGACACCGGAGGAAACGCTGATACAGGCGAGGGAGACCGCTATAGGGGAGGGGCTTAGGTATGTTTATATTGGTAATATTCCCGGCAGCCAGGGTGAGAATACTTTTTGTCCGTCATGCAAAAGAACGGTTATCGAACGTACCGGATATACGGTCAGAAAGAATAATTTGGATAACGGGGCGTGCGGTTTCTGTGGGCAAAAGATACCGGGGATATGGTCTTGAAAAATTTACATAGAATTTCGGTGATTTTTTCGATTTTTACGGTTGGATTTACTGCTATTGCGGCGCAGATCATATTTCTACGAGAGTTCCTTGTGGTTTTTTACGGGAATGAGATAAGCGTCGGTATCGTTCTTTTTTCCTGGCTGATATGGGGCGCGGTCGGTAGTTATTGTTTCGGCGGGTTGCTGGACAGATCTGCGAGGAAAGAAGGGATCTTTGCATGGTGCCAGCTTTGTGCGGCGATAGTTCTTCCTGTCGTGTTTTTCTGTGTGTGCGTTTCTAGAGGGTTGCTTGGAGTTCTCCCCGGAGAAATAATCGGCTATATCCCGCTTGCCGTGATATCTTTTCTTGTTCTAGCAATTCCGTGTATTTTGTTCGGGTTGATGTTCAGCCTTAGCTGTGGATTGTATAATTCTGTTTCAGGGGCCGGGGGGGCGGATATCGGGCGGGTATATGTCTATGAATCGTGGGGTGCGGTTATAGGCGGGTTGATCGTGGGAAGTTGGATGATGCGGTTTTATGAACCGTCGTTTCTGGTGATATCGTTGAGCGTTCTGAATGTCGTGGCTTCGTTGTTCTTTCTTTATTCTTCGTGTCGAGAAAAACATGTATTTTCCGTGGTTAAATGCTTTGCGGTGTTTTTGCTTTTTCTGTCGGTATTCTTTGCGGCGAACGGATATGTTGCAAAGTTTCGTGATATCTCTCTGTCGTTTTTGTGGAAAGGTTATGATCTCACCGGAAATAAAGACTCGATATATGGCAATGTGGCTGCTGTCCGCAACGGTAGTATGGTCTCTTTCTATGAGAACGGGCTTTGCCTGTACTCCGTGCCGGATCTTTTGTCGTCGGAAGAAACCGTGCATTATGCCATGCTGTCCGTGCCGAGGGTGAAAAATGTCCTTCTGATCGGCGGCGGTATCAGCGGGCGTATAAAAGAAATCCTAAAGTATGATGTAGATCACATTGATTATGTTGAGCTGGATCCCGCCCTGATAGAAATGGCAAAGGAAAAATTGAAAGATGACGATCTGAAACCGATCGTTTCCCCGAAAGTGTCGATTATAAATGTTGACGGTCGGGCTTATGTGAAAACCTCGGATGCAAAATATGATTGTGTGATAATGGGGGTAGGCGATCCCCTTACGTTGCAGCTTAATCGTTTTTATACGGTCGAATTTTTTGGAGAGGTTAAAAGGGTTCTAAAATCCGATGGAGTTTTTGCTTTTTCTGTGACGTCGTCCGAGAACTATATAGGGCCGGAAATGGCGCGGTACCTTGCGTCGATAAAGAAGAGCTTGAGTTTAATTTTTAAAGACGTGGCTGTTATCCCCGGTGATACGGCATATTTTCTTGCGGCCGGAAAAGACGGTATTATTACACGGGATATTGATATAATCACAAATAGACTTAAACAGAACGCAGTCGAGACAAAATATGTAAGGGATTATTATCTTTCTTCTAAACTGTCGTCTGATCGAATCGCATATGTTGACAACGCGCTTTTGTCCGCTGAAAATGAGTGCCGTGTAAATATGGATTTTCGGCCGTCGACATATCTTTATGCCATCTCGTTATGGACGTCACAGTTTGAGCCTGGATTGGTACGAAATCTCATGGGAAGAATAACGGACCAGTATATATGGCTGGCCGTTGGAGTACTGTGTTTATTCTTTGTGGCAATCTTTATTTTTTTGGGTATGCGTGTCCGTAATGCTGTTATTATGTCGATCGGTACAGTAGGATTTGCGAATATTGTCTTTGAAATGGTACTTATCCTGGCGTTTCAGGCGATGTATGGATATCTTTTTTATAAAATGGGGGTTCTTATAGCGATCTTTATGGCTGGACTTGCTTCCGGGGCGTTTTTTGCTTCGCGGGCGTCCGTGTTTTTTCGGCGGAGTGGTGTATATTTTGCAGCGCAGTCCGGGGTGTGCGTACTGGCGGCGTTGTTACCGGTATTATTTGAGTCGCTTCGCATGGTAAGGCCATTATGGATCGGAGCGGATTTTTTATGCCTGTTGTTGCCTTTTTTTGCCGGGACATTAGGCGGTGTACAATTTGCCTCGGCCAATGCGATCTGGGTGAATGATAATGAGGGTATCGTTCGTGCTGGTGGAGTTAGCTACGGGATAGATCTCTTTGGCGCGTGTTTAGGGGCGCTTTTGACTGCGACTGTATTGGTTCCGGTTTTGGGTTTTTACGGCACATGTGCGATAGTTAGTGTGATAAATATGTGTGTGCTTTTATTGTACATTGCGGCAGTGTTTGCTAAAAAGTGATGAGGGGAAAAAGCGATGAAAGCGAAAATGAGTATGAGTTTTAAAAAGAGTATGAGTTTTAAGCGTTTTTTTAGCCGGTGTGTAAAAGCATTTTTAGCTATTGTGATAGGATCGGCGTTTTTGAGTGTTTCTTCACGAGCAGGGGAAAAGGAGACGCGTGCGATAGATGAATTATCCTACGCAGAAATTATGATATCGGCTGTTACTGTTGATATGGCGGCTTATATTGATTGTGTGCCGGAGGATATGGCGGTTGCGCGTGGGGTTGCACTTAAGGCAATTGCAGATCTGGATGAGATCAAACGATTTGTCGGAGGGATCAGCGCAGACGGAGAATTATCGGCGCTAAAAAAAATGAATCTTGATATATCGGATATGCTTATCAGCGCGTATTCGATGATAGGCATTGGAGACCAGGCTAGAGTAGCTGAAAAGATGGATGAGGTTATAATTAAATGTGAACATTATGCCGAAACGGCCGGGCCGGTATATGAAAAATATAACCTTATAACCGACAGCTCGGATTTGAGCCCGTATGAGGCCGAAAAGAAACTGATAGAGAGTGTAGAGGACTCGGAAACATATCTTGAAGCGCTGAAATATTGCGATGAAGAAAAATATCCAGAAGCGGGCGAACTCTTGCGGAAATTGTTGGATAAGTACACGGATAAATCTTTTGGCGATTGTATTAAACTTCAGATCTCGAATTGTCTGATCCTGGGGAATATTAATTCAAAAACTGCGGATCGGGCGGCCGGACTGGAAGAGGGGATCGGACTATTAACTGAAATATTGGATTCGGGGAAATATTCACCCGTGCTATATGAGGCGTTTTTTAGGTGGCGTACATTGGAACAGTATTACAAATATGGGTTGTCGGATCGGTCTGAGATTCCGAACAAATTGTATAATAACAAACGATGGCAGTTGGTGTCGGTCATACGAGCATATCTTGCGTCTCACGGAAGTGATAAATGGGCGGAGGCGCAGATCCGTATGCTTTTATCTTTGCCGAATATAAAACGGGGCGCCGAGACTGGTAATGATAATGTGATGTACTGGAAAGCGTTGTTTTCAAATGAAACGTGAATACCGGAAGCTTGCCTAAAAATGGGTGCTGTGATATTATTTCCGCGTGAGCAAACGTAACCGTAATAAAAAAAATATCCAAGATGTTCCTCGTTCCGTCAATAAGACTACGGTTGAATTGCCGTTTCATCCGTTTGATAAAATATCCATATTTTGCTTTTGGGCGATATTCGTTTCCGTTTTTATGGTGTATTTGCGTACTTTGTGTCCTACGCTGTATGCCGGAGACAGCGGGGAATTCATAACGGTAGTGCATACGATGGGAATAGCGCATCCCCCGGGGCATCCTACATATATTCTTGTCGGTAAACTTTTTGATCTGCTTCCGTTTGGCAATCCTGCGTTCAGATTGAATCTGATGTCAGCCTTTTTTGGGGCATTGTCATGTTCGTTTCTATATATGGCGGTGCGGCTTATGATAGGGAAAACAAAGTATCGCGATGCGATTGCCATGATCTCAGCGCTGATGTTCGCGTTTTCGAGATCGAGCTGGAACTTTTCGCTTTTCGCTGAAACTTATTCGCTTAACACGTTTTTTGTGTCGGTTTTGATCTTCATGTGTTTTTGTATGAAAGAGTCTGGGGATCGCGGGTTTTACGCCTATTCGAAGTGGTTTTTTCTTTTGCTCGGGATCGGTTTGGGGGATCATCCCACGTTACTGCTTTGGTCGCCGGCGTTTGTACTGTTTTTTATACTATTTCGGGCGAGAACGGTTCTGAATGTGCGTTTTATGCTGAACGCCTTCGTGTGGGGGCTTGTCGGTGTTTCAGTGTATTTGTACGTGTATATACGGGGTGTGTATTTCAAACCGCAATTTGACATAAGCCAGGTCACGAGTTTTGGCAAGTTTGTTTACACTTTGATGGCCAAGCAGTATATGAATATCCCACTCGCGCCGCAAAGCCTGGATCTGATGGTCGTGTTGAAACGCATAATGATGATAGCGGGATGGTTGGTTGCGGAGGCCCCTTGGAGTGTCTGGGGGGTGGTGATCTTATCTGTGCTGTTAGCTTTTCGAAGATATATGAGATCGCTTTTGCCATTCGTTCTGTCGGTTTCTTTAATTTATTTCGCTGGTGTATATAGTCCGATCGCGCGATTTAGCCTAGATCGGGAAAGTTATTTCATTTCCGCTGTATTGGTGCTGGCCATGTGGGTTGGGGCGGGACTCTCCATTATAGGCGAACTGTTGGGAAAAATATCCAGTGTGACAGTTCGGCGGATCGTAGTGTCCGCGGTAGCGTTGATATTGTGTTATTGCGTTTGTGAGAATTTTTATGTGAATTATAAGATCAACGATAAAAGTCGCGATTATCTGGCTTATGATATGGGGAAGGCCATTCTAGATACGATGGAGCCTGGCGCGGTGCTTTTTGCGCAGAAAGACTGGGTTTCTTTTTCTTTGGTATATCTAAATGTGGTGGAAGGGATGCGCCCGGATGTGAAAATCTATAACCGGACGGCGACACTGTTCCCGAATCTTCCGGGATACAAAGAGACCGCCACCCGAAATGTCTTCGAAGCTATGGCTGTGTCGTACCGTCTTGAGGATCAGTTTATTATGGATAATCCCGGAGCCAATATATATTTTGACGATAAACGGCCGATGCAGAGTATATCCGGCCGTTTTAAAAGTATTAGCAAGGGGATTCTGTATAAGATCGTTCCGGTTGATTATATGGAGAAGGACGGCATAAGGATTTTCGAAACATATAAAATCCGTGGTCTGGATCGCCCTCTGAATGAATGGTGGATAGGGGAATCGAAAATACTGATAGACTATTATGTCCACCTTGCAGAGGTATACTTTGACGCGGGGGATGCGGAGAACGGGCTTAGGAACCTGGACAAGGCGCGTTATTGCGCCCGTGAATTTTTCAGTGAAAAACAGCAGGTCATGATAGCCTATACCGAGCGTGGTTACTATCAGAAGGCAATAGAGATACTTAACGATCAGCTGGTTCTTTTACCATCATATGCGATGACATATAAAAAACTCGGGATCATGTACATGCAATATCTAAATGATCGCCAGGTGGCATTGAGGAACTTCAGAAAATATCTTGAAATCTATCCCGAAGCGAACGATAGACAGCAGGTGCAGGATATCATAGATAAACTTTCCAAGGGGCAATGATTTGCTGTTGTTTTTTTACCGGTTTAATAGCAAAAGGCGGATTTTAAGCAGCAAAATACGGGAAAATACGTTGAAAAGAGGGAAAAACCCGTAATGAGAATGAGACGGGGCATTTGAAACATCGATCGGTATTTCCTTTATCCTATCCGTGGTAGTTAACCGTTGTAGTAAGAATGGTAAGAATGAATGATACTGTGCCAATTCCGTACAAAAGATTTTTTTATATATACGGTGATGATAGATGGATAAAGAAGAACCTGCATCTCGAAGCCTTACTTTTGAAGAGAAATTTATGATAAAATTTGTGATCTTTGAACCGATCATTCGATGGGGGCTGTAATAATTTCTGTTTATACGGAACGTTCTTACAGCGTCAAAGTTCGGGTTGAGTGAATCCAGAAGTTTTTTTATAGATGCCCAGTCACAAAGCATGTCTGTATCCATCAGCATTGCCCACGGACTTTCGGCGTGGGAAAACCCGGCGATGTATGCGGCGCTTTGTGATGTTTCTCCGTTAAGGGGTGATATTACGATCAGGTTTTTAATCGATTTCACCAAGTCCGTTAATAATACTTTGTTTTGAGCCCCGGAATTGTTCACGATAATAAAATGCGCTTTGAAAGGGGTGTCGGCTAGTTTCAGAGATAAATAGCCGATTGATTGTTCTAGACCGTTTTGTTTGCCGTAAACCGGGATTATGATCGAGATGTCATTTTCCATTAATTCCTTTTAGAGCGTCAGGTGAAGTGCTATTTCATTTTTTCCGGGTTCCAGTCCAAAATGCTGCCATGCGCGTATGACCTCAATATTCTCTAATTGTGTCGTATATTCGCCAAAAGGTATTTCCTTGGCAGGGACATCATTCATTAAGTGTGCCATCAGTGCCAGATAAGCGCCTTTAGCATGGGGAAGGCACGCTGACAGGCCAGTGCCTCCGCGGCGTACTCCGGTAGCGTTTTCAAGTTCCGGATCCACTTTATAAGTAATGAAACCTACGGGGTCTTTATTTGAGTTTGTCGCTACGAGGACATTGCTGGACCAGTCTTTATCGAAACAGTTCTCAACCCATTTTCTGTAAAGCATGCCGCATTTATCTTTAGAGAAGAAGGGGTCGTTGTAATAGCGGGTGTGAGAGAACGATTCTGAAGCTATTCGCATTAAGGCCGATTTGTCTGTCGGAACAGCCGTGCGTATCTTAAAAAGATACTTCCATTTAGGAGGCTTTGTTATGTTTTTAATATAGAGATATGTTGTAGTGGCTGAGACTGTCCTGAATCCGCAATTTTCGGCTGCCATGATTATCGGGATGTGTTCGACACGTGCTTTGATAGCAAGGTGTTCATAACCATGATCTCTTGCGTTTGAGATTATCGCTAAAAAGATTGAGTCGAGTTTTTCAGTGATGGGAGGATTTGCCTCTTTGAGAAAAACACAAAGAAAACCCATTCGCCTTGCGAATATTTCACTTTCAAATTTTAAATATCGAAGAACTACGGCCCCGCATATTTTATTATTTTGTGGATCTACTATGGCGGATAAAGTTTCCGACTCTGCTGGCACGAATACAGGGTGATCACCACCGGGGGAAAGTAGCTTTTTAGGACAAAAGGCCATTGCGGCCTTTTGACTTGAGAAGAATTCTAATGTGCGGTTGTACGAATATAATACGGCAATTTCGTTGCGTTCGCACGGTGATGCTAGACTGTTAAATGGGCGTATCAGCATATATAGATTATATGTTGATATAATTAAAAGTAAAGAGGTATGCTTCTTCTTGCGCAAATATATGCGCCGATATATAATACCAACTACAAATTTTAAACAATCACAACCGGAGGCAAAAATGTTCGATATGAGCAAATTGGGGGATATGGCCAAGATAGCGAACCAGGCCAGAGAAATGCAGGACAGGCAGGAAAGGTCGCAGAGAGAACAGACCGAACTGTTGAAAAAGATATCTTCACAGCTTGAAACCCTTATAGCGGTAACGAAGCAGCGTGGGTAAAAAGGTAGGGAGGCGGTATGATAGTTACAAAGCATAAACCCTTGGAAGAAATACTGGGATATCTTTCAGAGTGTAAGAAGGTCTTTTTGGTCGGTTGCCGTCTTTGTGCCGCTACATGTAAAACCGGAGGCGATCCCGAAGTGGCCGCTTTTAAAACCACTCTTGAGGAGAATGGTAAGATCGTTACCGGAGTGGCTACGCTTGAGCCGGTGTGTAACACGCTGGAAGTAAAAAGATTATATCGGGAGCGCAAAAATGAAATAGATGAAGCTGACGCGATATTGTCGTTCGCGTGCGGCGGCGGGACCCAGACATTAGCCGAGGTGATCGAGAATAAAAAAGTTTTGCCGGGCAATGATTCTCTGTTCCAGGGTGAGATAGCTAAGATGACGATACAAGGCGGACGCTTCGAGCAGAGATGTTCGCTTTGTGGTGAATGTATGCTGGCCGAGACCGGAGGGATATGTCCAGTGACCCGATGCCCGAAAGGTCTTGTGAACGGTCCGTGCGGGGGGATAAAGAACGGTAAATGCGAAGTTGATCCCGAAAATGATTGTGTATGGCTTTTGATATATGAGAGATTGAGAAAGAACCGGGATCTTTCGGTTCTTAAAAAAATACACAGCCCGAAAGATTTTTCAAAAAGTAAAAAACCTCAACACCGGATAGTGTAACGTCCGGCGAACGGATATATAGATGTCTATCGCAGAAACTGTCAGAAGTATAATGCGCGAGCTTCCTGCCGGCGTGCAGTTGGTTGCGGCGGCGAAGACGAGAACGGTCGAAGAGATAAAAGAGGCTGTCGGCGCGGGTATAAGAATTATTGGTGAAAATTATGTGCAGGAAGCGGAAAAGGTTCGAGATGCGTTCGGTTCGGACGTGAAATGGCATTTTATCGGTAGTTTACAAAAAAACAAGGTTAAGAAGGCCGTAGAGCTTTTTGACATGATCGAGACCGTCGATTCTTTTGAATTGGCTTCGGAAATAAATAAGAGATGCGCGGCCGCAGGGCGGACGATGGATGTGCTTATCGAGGTTAATAGCGGCAGCGAGGATCAGAAATCCGGCGCCGACCCGGTTAGCGTGCGTTCACTTGCTGAAAATATCGCGAGACTCCCGAACGTTAAGATCATGGGGCTTATGACGATGGGGCCGTTTTCAGAGGAACCAGAAGATGCTAGGCCGTATTTCAGATCTACCCGCAAATTATTCGAAGAAATCAAGAACAGTAATATCCCCGGAGTCGAGATGCGGTATCTTTCGATGGGCATGACCGCGTCGTATAGGGTTGCGATAGAAGAAGGCGCGAACATGATACGTATTGGTACTAAAATATTCGGAGAACGAGCATTGAAGAATAGAACGGATGGAAAATAAAATGAGTGAGATATATGATCTGGTGATAATCGGTGGAGGTCCGGCGGCTTTAGCGGCCGGCCTTTATGCGTCACGAGCTCGACTTAATACCGTTTTGATCGAGAGCCTTTCAGTTATGGGACAACTTACGATGACTGATATGATAGAGAATTATCCGGGAGTGAAGGTTATGTCTGGGTTCGGGTTGGTAGGCGAAATGAAAAAGCAGGCGTCGTCATTCGGACTTATTAACGTGACCGGCACGGTGAATTCTGTGTCACGGGAAAATGAAGATGGTAAAACGATATTTCGAGTGAATTCTGACGAAGGATCATATTCGGGCAGAGCGGTGATAATAGCGACTGGCGCTAGACCCAAAAACCTAAATGTCCCGGGAGAAGACACATTTAGAGGACGAGGCGTGTCATATTGCGCTACGTGTGATGGCGCTTTTTTTCGGGGAAAAAATGTTGTGGTGGTTGGCGGGGGTGATACGGCCGTGGAAGAAGCTATGTTCCTTACAAAGTTCGCGGCGAAGGTAACCATAATACACAGACGGAACGAATTGCGCGCGATAAAGATCATACAGGAACGAGCCGCGGCTAACCCGAAGATATCGTTTGTGCTTGATACCGTTGTGAAAGAGATCACGGGTGGCGAAAAGGTGGAACGTGTTGTAATTGAAAATGTCAAAAGCAAGTCGATTTCGGAGATCGCTTGCGACGGCGTGTTCATTTTTACGGGATGGTCTCCGAACACGGCGTTCCTCGCAAAAACGGTTGAAATGGACGAGGCGGGGAATATCTTTGTTGATAAAGATATGAGAACGTCGGTAGATGGTGTGTTCGCTGCCGGTGATTGTTGCGCCAGGCCTCTTAAGCAGGTTGTTACGGCGTGCGCGGACGGCGCGGTTGCCGCTTTCACGGCCGGTAAATACATAGAAGAAATTGAACATAAGAAATGAGAACGACAAAAGGAGAAACAATGCAAAATGAATCGCTGGATTTTCTGAAGTCGGTCATTAACAGCCACAGCCCGTCCGGATTCGAGGGGGAGGCTGTTGAGATATGGAAAAAAAGGACGTCAAAATATTCAGACGACATAAAGGTCGATGTGCACGGCAATACGATCGCATCGTTGAACGCGAAGGGTACGCCGCGAGTTATGCTGGCCGGACATATTGATGAGATCGGATATATGGTCACATATGTGGACAAAGAAGGTTATATATATTTTTCTGCGATCGGTGGTATAGATTTGCATCTTGTTCCGGGGCAACGGGTCTGGATAAAAGGTAAAAAGAAAAAAGTATTTGGCATAGTCGGACGCAAGCCTATACATTTGCAGAATGCGGACGAGAGAACAAAGGTCTCGAAGATCGAGGACGTATGGATCGATATTGGCGCTAAAAACGATAAAGAGGCGCTTGAGTTGGTAGATATCGGAGATCCGGCGGTGCCTGCCGTGGGTTTTGACGTGTTGAAAGATGATCGCGTGACGGGTAGAGGTTTTGACGATCGCGTGGGGGCGTTTGTTGTGAGTGAGACGCTTAGACTGTTGAGCGGTATGAAAATAAAAGCCGGAGTTTTTGGTGTGGCTACGGTTCAGGAAGAAGTCGGGCTTCGCGGTGCGCAGACCAGCGCTTATGGAATATCGCCCGATGTCGGGATTGCCGTGGATGTCACATTTGCCACGGATGTCCCGGGTGTGGACAAGAAACGCATCGGCGATATAAAGTTGGGTAAAGGCCCGGTTATTGCGAGGGGGCCGAATATAAATCCGAAGGTTTTTGATCTTTTGGTGCAAACAGCGAAAAAAGAGAAGATACCGTATCAAATTGAAGGGATATCGCGTGGGACCGGCACAGATGCGAATGTGATACAACTTACGCGTGCGGGAGTTGCGACGGGGCTTGTCAGTATCCCGAACAGATATATGCATACTCCGGTTGAAGTGGTCGATATGAAAGATGTAGAAAACACGGCTAAATTACTCGCGTTCTTTGTAAGGACGCTGGATGCAAAAACAAATTTTATTCCGTATTAATTTTTTCCTAAAATATTAAGGAGGATACAATGCGTTCGGATGATATGAAAAAAGGACTTGAAAGGGCACCGCACAGGGCGCTATTTAAGGCGCTTACGCTTACGGATGAGGAGATTGATCGTCCTATAATCGGTATAGCCAATTCTTTTAACGAAGTAATACCTGGGCATATGCATTTGAATAGTTTGGTCGAGGCTGTGAAGGCTGGTATTCGTCTTGCCGGCGGGACACCGATGGAATTCAACACGATCGGGGTATGCGACGGTATCGCGATGGGGCACAAAGGAATGAAATATTCTCTTTGTTCGCGAGAGATCATCGCCGATTCGGTCGAGATCATGTGCACGGCATATCCCTTTGACGGCGTAGTCGCGATATGCAACTGTGACAAGATAGTTCCCGGAATGCTTATGGGGATGCTTCGCGTCAATATCCCAGGGTTATTGGTGAGCGGCGGGCCGATGCTGGCAGGTTGTTCTTCTAATAAAAAGATGACGGACCTTATAAGTATTTTTGAAGGGGTCGGAGCCAGAAGCCGTAATAAGATAACCGAAGCTGAATTGAACGAGCTTGTAGAGACTGCTTGCCCCGGAGCCGGTTCATGTTCCGGCATGTTCACTGCGAATTCCATGAACTGCATAAGCGAGGCGTTGGGGCTTAGTCTTCCCGGGAATGGCACAATACCCGCTGTTTCGTCGAGACGCATGCGTTTAGCCAAGACGGCCGGTATGAAGATCATGAAGCTGGTCGAAAAGAACATAAAACCCAGAGATATCGCTACCAGTAAGGCTTTTAAGAACGCTATGACGGTCGAGATGGCGCTGGGGAGCTCGACGAATACCGTGCTGCATTTGCCGGCTATCGCCAGCGAAGCCGGTATCGAGCTGGACCTTGCCCGTTTTAATGAAGTGAGCGAGCGTACGCCGAATTTGTGCAAAATATCGCCGGCCGGGACAACTCACATGGAAGATCTTGATCGCGCCGGAGGGATTCCTGCCGTAATGACCGAACTGAACAAGAAAAAACTTTTAGATCTCAGCCTGATAACGGCTACGGGCGAGTCTGTGAAAGAGAACATAAAAGGCGCGAAAAATAATGATCATGAGATCATAAGGCCGATAGACAATCCGTATTCGGCGGATGGAGGATTATGTATCCTTTTCGGGTCGCTTGCTCCGAACGGTTCGGTGGTTAAAAAGTCCGCGGTGGATAAATCAATGATGACGCATGAGGGCCCGGCCAGGGTGTTTAACTCCGAAGAAGACGGTATGAAAGCCATACTGGGCGGAAAGATCAAAAAAGGCGATGTCATTGTTATCAGATACGAGGGGCCGAAAGGCGGACCAGGTATGCGTGAAATGTTAAGCCCGACTTCGGCGATAGTGGGAGTTGGACTTGATAAAGATGTGGCATTGATAACCGACGGTAGGTTTTCCGGAGGAACACGAGGCGCCGCTATCGGGCATGTATCCCCCGAGGCTCAGGAAGGCGGCGTAATAGGTCTTGTTTGTGAAGGGGACATTATCAAGATAGATATACCAAAACGCAAGCTTGATCTTTTGGTGGATGAAAAAACGCTCGTGGAACGCAAGAAGAAATGGAAACAACCTGATTATAAAGTTAAAGAAGGATATCTTTACCGGTATGCCAAACAGGTGACATCGGCGTCCACGGGAGCGATATTTAAAAAAGATTGAGCGGATCTTTAAAATGAAAAAATTTGAGTATTGCCCGTTTTGCGCTGTAGAGCTGAAACCGGCTGTGATAGAGAATAGAGAACGCTTGAAATGCGGAAAATGCGGGTGGGTGGATTATAAAAATCCGCTACCCGCTGTAGCCGTTTTTGTGACTGACAGTGCGAATAGACTGCTTCTTGTTAAGAGGGCTTTTGCGCCTTATAAAGGCGCATGGTCTATCCCAGGAGGATTTGTTGAAATGGGAGAGACTATTGAACAGGCGGCTCTTCGAGAACTTGCCGAGGAAACCGGACTTTCCGGTACGGCGGGTGATTTTGTAGGGGCGCATATCGATCATAATGATGTTTACGGTTCGGTGATGATAGTTGGAGTGGAGGTTTTTGCTGATAAATTCGATCTGACCGCCGGCGATGATGCTTCCGGCGCGGATTTTTTCGCAACAGGAGACATTCCTGAGATCCCAATTTTAAGCCATCGTATATTGATCCAAAAGTATTTATCGTATAAAAAATAATTCGTGAATTATATTGGGGCGTTAATGTATGTGGAATGTAAAATAAAAAATGAAAAGAGTTTACAATATGATCAAAAGCGCTGAAAATTTGATAAAAATGCCGGTAAATGAATTGATCGCGTCGGCCGATAAAGTGCGAGATGGCTTTACGCGCCGGATCGATCTTTGCGGAATATTGAACGCTAAATCCGGACATTGCAGTGAAAACTGCAAGTTTTGCGCTCAATCGGCGCATCACAAAACCCCGGTTAAGACCTACGAATTAATTGATAAGAACGAGATGTTGGATGCGGCGCGTAAAGCGATCACGAACGGGGCCCGCAGATTTGGTATTGTTACAAGCGGGAACCGTCTAAAACGGGATGAACTGAAAATAATAGCCGAAGTAGTGAATGAGTTGGCACGTGGCGGAGAGATCCTGCCGTGCGCGTCGTTAGGCGAACTTTCGTATGACGAATTGATGATGCTGAAAGACGCGGGATTGACGAGATATCATCACAATATAGAGACGTCCGAGAGGTATTACCCATATGTTGTCACGACACACACCTTCTCCGATAGAATTAAGACGATACGAGTCGCGAAAAAAGTAGGGCTTGCCGTTTGTTCGGGTGGAATATTTGGGATAGGCGAGACATGGGAAGACCGTGTTAGCATGGCCGAACAATTGAAGGACCTGGGAGTGGATTCCGTACCGATCAATTTTCTGATCCCTATACCCGGCACGCCTTTCGAAAGTATGAAAAAGGTTTCTTTGGAAGACGCCGTAAGGATCATAGCCATTTTTAGAACCATACTCGGGGATAAAACTATACGTGTCTGTGCCGGGCGAGAAACGGTTTTCAGTGGGTGTGAGGCCGCCGCTTTTATGGCAGGCGCGGATGGAATGATGATCGGCGGTTATCTTACCGTAAAAGGACGTTCGGTGGAAGATGATCGTGTGCTGGTAGAAGAAATAGAGAGAAGATGGAACAAAAAATAGGAAAATATATAAAAGAGCGCGGTCAAAAAGGACTTTTACGGAAACTTGTGGAGGTTTCGCCGAAAGCCTCGGGCATGATCCGTGTAGGTGAAAGTGATTATATCAATTTTTCCTCCAATGATTACCTGGGGCTTGCGTCTCATCCGGATATTCTTGAGGCGGCCCGTGTCGGGATAGGTCCGTTTTTTGGAACGTCCGCGTCTCGGCTCATGTCTGGTACCACCGAGCTTCATGCGGAATTAGAAAAGAGAGTCGCGGAGTTTAAGAAAAAGCCGGCCGCGTTAGTCATGAACTCCGGATATCAGGCTAATGTGTCGGTGATCCCGGCGCTTGTGCAGGATGGGGATGTGATATTCTCGGACAAACTTAATCATGCGAGTATCGTTGACGGCATACGGTTATCCGGCGCTAAACTTTTTAGGTTCGCGCACAATGATGTGGAACATTTAAGTGAATTACTGAAGAAAGAAAGGGATAATTACAGGCATTCGCTGATAGTCACCGAAACGGTTTTCAGTATGGACGGAGATATTGCCCCACTCCGGGAGATAGCGGATCTGAAAAAAAAATACGGGTCTATGCTTATGGTGGATGAAGCACATGCGACAGGCATTTTAGGCGGAGGGCGGGGTTACGTTGAGGAATGCGGGCTTAGCGAGGAATGTGACATTGTAATGGGGACTTTCAGCAAAGCTCTTGGGAGCTTCGGAGCTTATATCGCGACTACTTCGTCCATAAAAGAGTTTCTTGTGAATTCCTGCAGGGGTTTTATATATTCAACATCTTTGCCCGGGTCGGTGATCAACGCAAATATTAAAGCGCTTGATCTTGTGATCAATGAGCCCTGGCGACGTGAAACTTTAATAAAAAATAGCGCATATTTTCGCGAAAAACTCATCGCTAATGGATTTAAGACGGCCGGCGCGACTCAGATCATACCTATAATCGTCGGGGATAATGATGAAACCGTGCGGATGAGTGAATTGTTGAAGAAAAAGGGATATTGGGTGACGCCGGTGCGTCCGCCGACGGTACCTAACGGTACCGCTAGATTACGGTTATCGGTCACTTATGATCATTCAACTCAAGTCTTAGATAATTTTCTGAAGGATATTATCGATGTTCGAAAGGATGTTCGTGATCGAAATGGCCTGTAAAACACAGTTCATCGATATTAAGAGGGGTTATGGGCGTAAAGCCGTGCTTATCCCAGGGTGGGCTACGGATGGGCGCATATTCGGTCGTCTAAATATCGATTATGACTACAAAGTCGTAAATATGATCAATTTGGATACTTTTTATGAGGATCTTGCCGCGCAGTCTTTAAACCCGCAAACCGATATTGTCATCGGATGGTCGTTCGGCGGAGTTCTTGCTTCGCATTTTGCGTATAAGCATCCTGATTGCGTGAAAAAATTGATATTGGTTGGGGTCAGGATGAACTATCGTCAGAGCGATATGTACGAAATGAGAGAATACTTGTCGAGTAAGGGAATGAAATATCTGCCAGCTTTTTATAGAAAATGTTTTGCTGGGCAGGATAAAAGTGACTGGAAATGGTTCAGTGAAGAGCTCTTGGATAGTTATTCCAAGGGTATATATGAAACGGGAGAATTGGACAGATTTTTGGAATATATGGAGATGAATCCGATACCTATACCTACCGCGGATTTGACCAAATTTGGCGTGGATGTGACTTTTGTCTATGGGGATGGGGATCATATCGCGGGTGTAGATGAAGAATATTCCGCCCAGAGGTTGTTTCCCGGAAAGACTTATATAATCGATAAAGCTGGGCATGCGGTTTTCTTGAACGGAGGATTTGAAAAAATATGCAACACATTATAAACAAAGATGTTGTAAAAAATAATTTTTCACGTAATGCATTAAAATACAACGAATATGCCATGGTTCAGGCCCAGTGCGCACAGGAGTTGATTGAACACATTAATGGGAAATTTGACGATATACTCGAGATTGGTTGTGGAACAGGTGTATATACGGAACTATTGGCGAAACATTTCCCCGATTCGCATATAACCGCAGTGGATATATCTGCCAGAATGATCGATGAAGCTAAAAAAGGTGATCTAGGGGAAAAGGTTAGCTTTGTTAAAGCCGACGGGGAAAATATCTTGCAGCGATCCGAGGTGTATGACCTGATCACATCTAACGCAGTATTTCAATGGATGGAAGACCTTTCCGGTACGATCAATAACTATTATTCGATGCTGAAACCAAGTGGAGTGCTGGCTTTTTCAATATATGGGCCGGGTACTTTTAATGAATTTGAAAGTGTGATTGCCGAGAATTTTGGTGGTGAACGGTGGCTGAACGCAACGATTTTTCCTGATCAACAGGCATTGGATAGAATGTTTAGCGGTAAGGCTCACAAGTTTCAAGTTTTAGAACGTAAATATAGCCAAGAATTTAATAACCTTTATGATTTTTTGCGAGCAATAAAACATAGTGGTACACGTGGAATGGGTGTTAGCCGGGGCATATTTTGGGGCCCGGAACTTGTCGATAGGTTGGAACGGATTTATGTTGATAAGTACGGCAAAATTGTAGCTACACACCAGATCTTTTATTGTTTAGCATATAAAAAGGCATAGGATGAAAAGAAAACAAAAAATTTGTATTTTTGTGGCTGGCACGGATACTGGTGCCGGAAAAACTGTTATAACTGGTCTTCTCGCGAAGTCTTTTGCCGATTCCGGGTATAGCGTTTGCACTCAAAAATGGGTGGAGACCGGGGTCAAAGGCGGGATTTCTTCCGACATAATGTCCCATATTAGAACTATGGGGTGCGCCAGGTTGTTTTATGAGAAGTATGCGGATGATATGTCTCCGTTTCTTTTCAAATTTGCATCATCGCCTCATCTTGCCGCTCGGCGCGAAGGTAAAAAAGTTAAAATAGGGCGAATTATCAGCGCATTTAAACGTTTACGGCGTGAATTTGATGTTGTGATAGTTGAAGGGGCAGGGGGATTAATGGTTCCGTTAGATGGCAGATATACTGCGATGGATGTATGCAAAAGTCTGGATCTTCCGGTTGTTCTAGTGGCAGCAAATCGTCTCGGCGGGATAAATCATACTTTATTGAGCTATGCGGCGCTCGAAAACATGAAGATAAAAATCCTGGGGCTTATTTTTAACCAGCCTGGTCCCCATGTGAATCAGTTGATTGCGCGAGATAATCCGCGGATCGTAAAAAAACTTATAAAAGCCAGTGTTTTTGGCTCTTTGCCGCGATGTGAAAATAAAAAAAAATTGGAGAAAGTGTTTTATAGCATTGGACGGAAAGTAGTGCGCTCCGCGCGGAAAGTGTGCGTGATATGACCCAAAGAACGATACAGGATATTCTCCGCAATGATCTCAAATATAACTGGCACCCGTATACGCAGATGAAAGACTGCGAAGCGTTACCGCCGATCCCGATCTGTCGTGCTAAAGGAATAAAGTTGTTTTGTCCGGACGGTAAATTCTATTATGACACCGTTTCCAGCTGGTGGTGCAACGTTCATGGGCATGGGCATGCTGCGATGAATCGTGCGATAGCTGAACAATGTAAAAAATTGGATCATGTTATGTTTGCAGGATTTACACATGAGCCCGCTATCGAGCTTTCAAAAAAACTCATTAAAATGGCGCCGAAAGGCCTGTCCCGTGTGTTTTACTCTGATAACGGTTCAACGGCGGTCGAAGTGGCGTTAAAAATGTCTTTCCAATACTGGAAAAATATGGGTTATGAAAAGAAAGAAAGGTTTATTGCTTTAGATTACGGCTATCATGGAGATACGATAGGCACAATGAGTGTTGGGGGGATAGGAATATTCAATAAAGTTTACAAGTCTTTATTTTATAAGGCATTACGAGTAAAAACGCCGTATTGTTACCGGTGTCCGCTTGGGTTGCAGAAATGCAAATGCCGGATAGATTGTTTGTCTTTTATGGAAAAAGCCCTTAAAAATGACCATGAAAAAATTGCCGCAATTATTGTTGAACCGGTGCTCATGGGGGCAGGTGGAATGATAATTTATCCGCCGGAATATCTGAAAGGTGTCGAGACGCTGGCGCGAAAATACAATGTTCATTTGATACTTGATGAGGTCGCTTCGGCGTTCGGCAGGACCGGGAAAATGTTCGCGTGTGAGCATGCGAAAGTCTCACCAGATTTTATATGTATATCGAAAGGATTGACCTCCGGATATCTTCCGTTAGGAGCAACTTTAACAACGGATAAAATTTATAAATCGTTTTATGATGACTATGAAAAAATGAAAACTTTTTTTCACGGGCATACGTTTACGGCGAATCCAATTTTATGCAAAATTGCGACAACTAATCTGGAAATTTTTAGACGGGAAAAGACTCTAAAAAATGTAAAAAAGATCGAACGTTTTCTCCGAAAGTTTTCGGAAGAAATCAAAAATTTTAATTTTGTCGGTGACGTCCGAAATATTGGAACAGTTTTAGCTGTTGAAATTGTGAAAAGTAAAATTTCAAAAAAAGTTTTTCAAAACGAACAGAGGGTGGGCTATCAAATTTATAAAATCGGTCTAAAAAACGGTTTGATTTTGCGTCCGATCGGAAATGTTGCGTATTTATTTTTACCTTTGTCGACGACGATCGAAGAGGTGAAAATTATTACAAGTTTATTCAAAAAATCATTGTCGTTTTTTGGCGATTCAATATCGTTGAACGAAACACCGTGTTGAGATTTCGAGTTGTACATGTGTTTATTAAAAAAAACCAAAATTTTTTGGAGATTATTTTATGAAACAGTGTTTGTTAAAAAATTTCGATATATAATCCTTCGAAATCACAGTTTTTATAACATATTATGGATATGTAAGTTATGATGAATAATATTTGGTGATCCGGGCAAGAAAAATCTGATTAATTTGGGAAATTAGAACGGTTCTGAAATAGCGTTAGAATACAAAAAAGTTAAATCGTTTATTCTTGTCATTAGGTAGGGCGATGAGTATACTTATAAATGAATATAATCCTGTTAACACAATACAAAACTCATGTATTTGAGAGTCAGTAAATTTTTTTAAAAAGTTATTAATATATGTTTGCAAAAGAAAAAGATGAGCCAAGACGAAATATACTCACATGAATCTTCTCAAGATAAGCGCTTGAGCAAAAAAGTACCGTACGGTATCAACGATGCCGCTGGTGTAAAAAATTGGTATGATGATAACGCGACTGTCGATCCGGTTAGCTTGATCGAACTGCAATCGAATCGCCATAAACGCTTAATACTAAAAGCCACCTCGATACTTGTCTCATTTGTATTCTTACTTCAGCAAGAAGTATCTTACGCTGATTTGTATCAACATAAAAGACTTGGGGGTGCCGCCGAAGAAGTTCTCCCGTCATCGCAAGATTACGAACAGTCAAATAAATTTGCCCCGGCATATTTAAGACGACAGCAAATGAAACATGAAGAAATTATCCGTCAGAGGATGGGCAAAGAGGAACTCGTTGAGGATCTTTTAAATAAACACCATAAGGGGCGAGGGAAAAAAGACGGAGATGATACTCCGTTGAAAAAGAAAAAAAGTTCGGGAGGCGGGTCGGGGAGTTCCGGTGACAATGCTGAATATACTTTGACCGATCCGGATGACGATACCGACGATGCACACCAGCTGAACGATATTGAAACCTCTGATTCGACTTCTACAACAACTACGTCACCTGTCCAGACGATCACATCTTATGATGTGACGCGTCGGCCGTATATTAACCTTGAATATTGGGAAGATGAAACGGATAAGTTTGTTGATGAAGACACTGGATTGGATTATTGGGTAGGGTATGAGGATAAAGACCTTCCATCTGACTCACGAAAGATATCAGAAACGATATATTTTGGGGATTCGGACAACAAAAAGATATCCAAGGTGTACTCGGGATATGTCTTGAATCCTACTACCGGCCAATATGCTGCCAAATTTCGTACGGATTATGAATATTCTGGTGATGACGTATCCGCCACAAGGAAATACTTTATTGCCAAGGATGGGACAGAAACCTTGGTTGAGTATACCCTTTTTGAAGGTACGGGGGATAATAACCGGGTATCTCAATCCCTAACATACGATGTCGAATCGCATCAGCTTATTTCAAGGCGTGATTATGAATATACCGGGGATGCTTTGAGCACGGTTTCGGATTATGATACTGAAGGGCTAGATTATGACTCAAACGGGGATGGAAGCATAGACGATACGAACGGAGATGGCAAGATCACGGATGGAACAGCTGAGGGGGCTGGCAAGCTTGAAAGCCGTACGTATTTAAAAGGGGCTCAGGACCGCGAAGTGGCGGATTATACATTAACCTACTCTGATTCCGGAGAAGTTAGCTCAACTACGATAGACTATTATGAAGGTGGAGAAAGAGCGTCGGCCGCGTTTTGGCGTGACGCGAAGGAGACGGTTGTATCATATCGCGGCGCGATAGATACGGAAGGTGAAGATAGTGATGGCGATGGCATCATAGATGCTTATATAGATAAGGTGACTAGTGCCGCCCATTATGATACCTATGCGCGTAACCCCGGCGAAGAGGTCTTGGATTATACTGAAACATATGCGCGTGGATACATCACTCGTACGACATTTTACTATTATGGGGAGGAGGAAACAAACGCCCATGATGCTAATTATCGTACGCCGTTAACGAAATCTGTGACTTATTGGGGAGACGCCACGGATGATGAAGGGAACCTTAAAGCTGACGCAAAAATATGTTCAGTTACGTATTATTCTACCGAATGGCGCCTTAAGGGTGAAGAAATGCAGGACTATTCGGTTAAATTTTATCTGGATGGCACAACGATACGTGAAACTACCGTATATATATACGAAGGCGGGAACCGGGCAGATGACGCTGATGTATATGCGTGCCTTGAACGGGCTACCACATACTGGGGAGAAGGAGTCGATTCTAAAGGTGAAATGTTAGCGGATGCTAAGAAGAAAAGTGAAACAGTTTATCAGTATCGCAATACAACGCAACGTGGTGAAGAGGTTGCGGACATCACCCTGAATTATTATCGAGACGGCGAAACCGTTAGAGATACTACCGTTTACTTCTATACAGGAAATCTGAGGGCCAGTGAGTCTACATATCGGACTGGGTTGGAACGTAGCGCGACTTTCTGGGGTGACGCTACAGATGCTATTTCGCTTTTAAGTAGTGACGGGACGATTGATATGGAAGGTGTAGCCGCATATATTAAATCCAAATTAGGGGTTGATATAGGCAGTTATCTTACGGCCAGTGAGTTGAAGACCGCGTTGATGAACGCGGTCCTGCCAGGACAGTCGGATCTTGTTTCATACATACTTTCTCAGGATAGCGCAGAGGTTTTTGATGCTGAAAAGGTTGTGGAAAGTTTGTTTTCGTTGTTCGGCGGGGATCAAGATCTGCTTAAGATCTTACTATCGATAGATTTTTCTGCTATTACTACAAAGGAAGAACTGATAAAAGCTGTTTTGGTCGCCGCCGGGATGACATCCGAAAAGGCTGATCTCACGGTGGCACTGTTAATGAAAGATGTGGACGACTATTCTTCCTCTTCAGATTTTCTTAAGGCGTTCATTCAGGACGCGCTAGCGACCGGAGCTTCCCAATCTGTGATTTCCGATTTGATTATGTCTGCGTTATACCTTGATGAAGATGTGACATCCTCCCTTTTTGACGCGCTTGGAGAATTGGTGACGGATGCAGAATTGAAGGCGTTCTTGTCGGAGCTGTCAGGAAAAGACATGACGGCGTTAGGCATCGAATCTATAACCGGCTTGATCGAATATTTAAAAGAACATGCCGCGGCGGAGGGGTATACGGAGGAGGATGTGACCGAGTTATTCCTCGCGTATGCGGTATCCCGTACGGTTGCCATCAGGGGTACAATAGCCGATATGGAAGAACTTGCCATAGATATTGAGTTAAAAGCTTTCTTAGATAAGCTGAAATCTGCCGATTTAGGTGGTCTGGGAATTAAAACACTGTCAGATCTCATAACATATCTAATGGAAAACGCGACGACGGCGAATGGGTATACGGTCGATGATGTTCTTTTACTGGTTATGTCGTATGAGATTTCGTCCCAAAATGAGGTTGGCACTATACTTAAGGAAATGCTGAAGTCAGTCGGGGATCCGGAGCTGAAAGATTTTATTTCCAATCTTACAAATTCCGATCTGAAATCGTTAGGAATAACGGATATAAAAACATTGATCCAATATTTGATGGAGAATGCTACGGCTACGAATGGGTATACAACGGATGACGTAACGCTTTTACTGGCGGCATATCGTCTATCAATTAAAGGGATGGATGCTACCACTTTGCTTGATGCAATGCTGGAAATCGCGGTTGATCCTGAATTGAAGTCATTTTTGGCCACGTTGAAAAGTAAGGGGTTGTCCACATTAGGAATTGATACGTTAGCGGAGTTGATCGCGTACTTAAAGGAAAATGCGACGGAGGCAAACGGGTTTACTGTGGAAGACGTGATATTGTCTTTATTGGCGGCTGAGGAGAATTTGGGGATGGATGTAGTTAGGTATCTGGATGAGATGGAAAGCTTTGCCAGTGATCCCGAACTTAAGGCGTTCCTTAGCGAGTTGAAAGATAAAGATCTGGCTTCCTTGGGAATAAATTCAATCTCCGATCTGATCGCGTATTTAAAGGAAAACGCGACGGAGGCAAACGGGTTTACTGTGGAAGACGTGATATTGTCTTTATTGGCGGCTGGGGCGAATTCGGAGATGGATGTAGCTACGTATCTGGATGAAATGGAAAGCCTTGCCAGTGATCCCGAACTTAAGGCGTTCCTTAGTGAGTTGAAAGATAAAGATCTGGCTTCCTTGGGGATTGATTCAATTGCCGATCTGATCGCGTATTTAAAGGAAAACGCGACGGAGGCAAACGGGTTTACTGTGGAAGACGTGATCTTGTCTTTATTGGCGGCTGAGGCGAATTCGGAGATGGATGTAGCTACTAAGTATCTGGATGAGATTGAAAGCCTTGCCAGCGATCCCGAACTTAAGGCGTTTCTTGGCGAGTTGAAAGAAAACGATCTGGCTTCCTTGGGGATTGATTCAATCGCCGATCTGATAGCGTATTTAAAGGAAAACGCGACGGAGGCAAACGGGTTTACCGTGGAAGACGTGATATTGTCTTTATTGGCGGCTGGGGCGAATTCGGGGATGGATGTAGCTACGTATCTGGATGAGATGGAAAGCCTTGCCAGCGATCCCGAACTTAAGGCGTTCCTTAGCGAGTTGAAAGATAAAGATTTGGCTTCCTTGGGAATAAATTCAATCTCCGATCTGATCGCGTATTTAAAGGAAAACGCGACGGAGGCAAACGGGTTTACTGTGGAAGACGTGATATTGTCTTTATTGGCGGCTGAGGAGAATTCGGGGATGGA
>Ga0116171_10000232_pt1 | contig 58863 bp, 60 predicted proteins | sample AD_JPNHW2_MetaG_FD_89798 | JGI IMG/M metagenome (GOLD analysis project Ga0116171, IMG submission 89798) | Active sludge microbial communities of municipal wastewater-treating anaerobic digesters from Japan - AD_JPNHW2_MetaG | ecosystem: Engineered > Bioreactor > Anaerobic > Digestate | place...
CAGCGGCATTGTTAATGTGGATTTTACCAGCGGAGACGAACTCTTTGCAAAATTGTTTGTTGAAAATCTGATGGACCAGACATATCGTTTTTACAGAGAGACCAAGACGGCACAGAGCAGGGCCAATATTGCAATGATGCAGCATACTGCTGATTCCGTGAAACGGCTATACGATGCTGCATTGTATAAAGGGGCGGCGGTATCACAGGTGAACATGAATATGGCAATGCAGTACGTTGCGGTTCCAAAGATAAAACAGCAGACGGATGCTCAATTATACGGAACAGTATATGCGGAAGTTCTTAAAAATTTAGAAACGTTAAAACTGGATATGGCAAGGGAAACACCTCTTGTGCAGATAATAGACACTCCTCAATTACCACTGGAAAAACAGAAAATTGGTAAAATAAAAGGAACGGTTACAGGAGGTCTTGTTGGTGGTGTTCTGATAATTTTATATCTGCTTGGGGCAAGATATGTTAAGAAAGAGATGCGGGATGATGAGGATGCCCTTGATCAAAATTAAAATCTTATTTTCAGAAAGACCGGTTTTAAATGAGGAAGAAATTTTTACCTGGGATTCTCGACGGAGTGCGTTGACCTGTATATTTTAATTTATGAAACAAATACTTTTATAGATTTGTGCCGGGGAGTGCGAAGGTGATTTTTGATACTAAGAATGTGATGAAGGGGTTGAAGACGAGAGGGAATGTGGAGGTGCTATAAAGGGTGAATGAAAACGTTTAAAGAAATAAAACACAATTTAAAACAGGACGTTTCAAAACTTCCTGTTATCAAAGTTGCTTTATTGGGAGATACAGCAACGCAGTTGTTGGCTACTGCGCTTAAAGGTGTGGGAGTCGAATATGGTTATAACCTGGATTTGTATGAGGCTGAATACAACCAAGTTGAGAGACAAGTAGAGGACCCTACAAGCGAATTGTATCAGTTTGGCGCAAAGTACATTGTTGTATTTCAATCCACTCATAAATTATGTGAGGCGCATTCTCAAATGTCTGCAGATAAGCAAAACGCATTGGCTGATAATAGAATAGGATTCGTGAAAATGATTTGTGAGCAGAACAAGAGTGCTAAGGTTATATATTTCAACTATCCAGAAATCGGAGATGCCGTTTTCGGGAGTTATGCCAATAGAGTTACATCGTCATTTACTTATCAGGTCAGAAAGCTTAATTATGAATTGATGCAACTATCTCAAAATGTGTCTAACCTTTTTATTTGTGATATTGCAGAGATCCAGAATAAATTTGGCAGGAACTTTATGTTTGCGCCAAATATTTATGTTAGCACGGAGATGGTGCTTTCTATGGATGCCCTTCCTATTGTTGCTTCTCGTACAATGGATATCATAGCTGCAGCTGAGGGGAAAGTCAAAAAATGTTTGATTCTGGATTTGGATAATACATTGTGGGGTGGTGTTGTTGGAGATGATGGCCTTGAGGGAATTCAACTTGGTCACGGTCTTGGAATAGGCAAGGCATTTACTGAGTTTCAGATGTGGATTAAAAAGCTGAAAAACAGAGGAATCATTATCTGTATCTGTAGTAAAAATGATGAAGACAAGGCCAAGGAGCCATTTGAAAAACACCCTGATATGGTCTTGCATTTGGATGATATTTCAGTCTTTATGGCCAATTGGGAAACAAAGGTTGATAATATCAGGGCTATTCAGAAGATTCTGAATATTGGTTTTGACTCAATGGTTTTCTTGGATGATAACCCGTTCGAAAGAAACATCATAAGAGAGAATATCAAAGGTATTACTGTGCCAGAATTGCCGGAAGACCCTGGCGAGTACCTAGAGTATCTATATTCTCTAAATCTTTTTGAGACAGTATCTTACAGTAGTGAGGACAAAGATAGAACAAAGCAATATCAGGTTGAGGCAAAGAGAGCGGTGTTCTCTAAGTCATTTACTGATGAAAAAGATTTTTTGAAATCGCTTGATATGGTTTCAGTTGTTGAAAGTTTCACAAAGTTTAATACTCCAAGAGTCGCTCAGTTGTCCCAACGCAGCAATCAGTTTAATTTAAGGACAGTACGTTATACTGAGTCTGATATTGAGTCAATGAGTTTAGACAAAGATATTTATCCATTAACCTTTACCCTAAAAGATAAGTTTGGCGATAACGGGCTTATTGCTGTGGTAATTATGAAGGCAACGGATAAAGAGACACTGTTTGTTGATACCTGGTTTATGAGCTGCAGGGTACTTAAAAGAGGAATGGAGAATTTCACTTTGAACACGATGGTTGATGTTGCTAGGAAGGCGGGATTTAAGAAGATTATTGGAGAATATTTGCCAACGGCCAAGAATAAAATGGTTGAGAACCATTACAGCGGACTCGGTTTTGAAAAGGTTGAAGGTTCGGATACGGCAAGGTATATTCTTGATATTGAGAGCTATAAAAATAAAGAATGTTATATTAAATAGATGAGTAATTTATGGAAAGAGCAGAAGTGCTTAAAAAGGTAAATGATGTCTTCAGAGATGTCTTAGACAATGATGAGATTGTTTTAAAAGACGAGACTACAGCGGATGATGTTGAAGGATGGGATTCTCTATCTCATATTCAGTTGGTAGTCGCTGTTGAGAAGGCCTTTAAAATTAAGTTCACGTCAGGTGAAATTTTGCGATGGAAGAATATTGGTGAAATGGTGGATTCAATATTAAGTAAAAATGTCGCTTAAGGATTGCATAATTCATCACATCGGGTATGTTACGAAAAGTATTGACCATACTGCTGACTCTTTTAAGATTATGGGGTACTCCAAAGGAGTAAAGGTTTTTGATCCAATTCAAAATGTAAATATCTGCTTTATCAAGAAGCATGGTTCTGTCACGATAGAATTGGTTGAGCCGGCAGATGAAAGGTCTTCTGTTAATAAGATGCTCAAGAATATGGGGGGAGTTTCTCCATATCATATTTGTTATCAGGTACATGATGTTGATGTTGCATACAATGAACTTGTAGATAATGAGGGATTTACACCTTTGTTTAGACCAGTGGAAGCGACAGCAATGGATAATAAGTTAATTTGCTACTTGTATAAAAGGGAGATAGGATATATAGAATTGGTTAACGAATGAATTTGAGTGTATGGTAGTTAATTCTTTTAATTTTTTAATATTCTTTGTTGTAGTTTTTATTGTCTACTACTTTCTGCTTAATGAGCGAACCAAGTTGCAGAATTGGTTATTATTGGTTGCCTCGTATTTTTTCTATGGATTTGCAAGTCTTAAGGCAGTGCCTATCCTTTTGGTTGCAACTGTTATAACTTTCTTTTTAGGGAAGGCAATATCAAATTATAATACATCGAACAAAAGGAAAGCCTCTGTGTTGACTACCGTTGGCGTATGTTTAGGTATAGGGCTGTTGTTATATTTTAAATACCTCAATTTCTTTATTGAGTCATTTACTCAGTTTTTTAACTCAATTGGATTGAAATGTAATCCCCATACTTTCAACATTATTCTTCCAATTGGGATTAGCTTTTTTACCTTCAAAATATTAAGTTACCTGATTGAGGTGCATAGATGCAAGATGGAAGTTTGTACTGATTTTGTGGCATTCGCAACTTATGTGGCTTTTTTCCCCACAATTCTTTCAGGTCCCATTGATAGACCAAATAAGTTTATTCCACAAATCCAAAATAAAAGGGTCTTTAGTTATACTCTAACTTCTGATGGTTGCATGCAGATACTGTGGGGAATGTTTAAGAAAATGGTTATTGCTGACAACCTAAATTCATTCATTTGTCAAGTTTGGGATAATATATCGGTGCAAGGTAGCTTTGTATTATTGTTGAGCTCTTTTTTATATCTTATCCAGATGTATACAGATTTTTCAGGGTATTCTGATATGGCTATTGGGGTTGGAAAAATACTTGGGTTTAGAATAACGAAAAATTTTGATTATCCCATTTTTGCCAGAAACATAGCAGAATATTGGAGCAAATGGCACATTTCACTAACAGGTTGGTTAACTGATTATGTTTTCATGCCTCTTAATATTAGGTTTAGAAATCTTGGTAATGTTGGTGTTTGTCTCGCAATTCTCATCAACATGGTCCTTGTAGGGTTGTGGCATGGTGCCAATTGGACTTTTGCATTATTTGGACTATATCACGGATTACTATTTATCCCCCTTATATACTTAGGAGCATTTTCCTCACGTAAAAAAATTAAGGTTAATAGATTCGGTCTGCCGGCTTTTGGCGATTTTTCTAAAATGGTATTAACTTTCGTGTTGGTTAGTTTCGGATTGGTGATTTTTAGAGCTTCTAGTGTTTTTGAAGTTGGCCTTTACTTCACAGAAATGTTTACATCCAACTTTATTAATTGTGCTCCTGTTGCAACTTCTAAACTATTAATGCCAATTTTATTTTTCTGCGCGATGATTATTTTTGAGTGGAAATGTAGGTCAAGTGAGTATCCCCTTCAAGACTTGAAAGTTCAAAGGTTTTGGAAGTTTTTTATTGTGTATTTTCTAATTATTGTTATAGTACTATTTGGGCAGTTCGGATCTAATCAATTCATATACTTTAAATTCTAGATGAGAAAGTTTGTTAAAGTTATTTTGGTTTATTTTATACTACCAGCAATACTATTATTGCCGATTGTTAATATAATTATTGATCCATCCCATTTATTTGATCAAGGAAAATATGAGAAGGAGATTATATCAATCCTAAGTCAGGGGTATAATTGTACTAATGTGGATGCAAATATGAATGAAAGGTTTTTTAAACGTTATTTGATTGAAAGTCACAAAGGAGAAAATTTTGATTATTTAGTAATGGGGTCAAGTAGGATTATGACAATCAATGAAGAAGACCTACATTCTTCTAGTATCCTAAATGTGGGGGTCTCGGGAGGATGCCTTGAAGATTTATGTAGTATGTATGAGATATGTCTTGAAAATGGCATTCATATTTCTAATGTTGTGATTGGATTAGAACCACAGTGGTTTAATAAAAACATTGGTGACGTAAGGTGGCAAACAAATTCTGTTTTTTTTAAAAGGTATTGTAAACGATTTGGAATAAAGTATTATTCTACATATAATCCAAAAAAATATATCAACCTATTTTCATTGACATATTTGCAAGCTGGTTTAAGATATATATTTAATGGAGAACATAATTTAGTTAAAACAAAAAAGTCTTACAACCCTCGTACTTCATATCTTCATTACGGATCCCTCGTATATGGTAATACCGCGAATTCCGTTTCTCAAGATGAGGTAGATAAAGATGCGAGTGAAAATGTTTATAAGCAACTGCAAAATTACAAATGTGTGGATTCTAGTAAATTACTTTTGTTTGAGAAACTACTCATGTCTTTTAGGCACTATGGGGTTAACGTGATTGGATTTAAAGTGCCTTACCACCCATTGCTTTATGACCGCATTTGGACTGAAGATTCTTTTAAATATTTGCGAGTTAGTTCTTCTATTTTTGATAATCTTTTGTTGAAGGAAGATTACTTAATTATCGGAGGATATGATCCAAGGAAATTCTTGTTGGATAATACTTTTTTTTATGATGGGATGCACCTTAGACAGGAATGTTATAAAAGGATTTTAAGTCCGTATTTTAATTAAAGGGGTAAAATGGATTTTGTCAATGATAAAAGATTGTATGTTTAAAGAACTATGATTGATATAGATAATTTCATAATTAAATATGTAACTCATCGTCCAAAAAGCATTTTCGCGGATGATATTGAGGCAAACAAAGAGCAGATAAGAAATGAAGTAGAAGGCAAGAGCTTGTTGGTGATAGGCGGAGCCGGTTCAATCGGCTCGTCTTTTATTAGGGCCATTCTTCCATTCAAACCGTCTAAACTTTACGTTGTAGATGTATCTGAAAATGAATTAACTGAACTGACCAGGGATTTGCGCTCAACAGAGGGAATGTATATCCCTGAAGACTATAAAACATATCCAATCAGTTATGCTAATCCGATATTTGAAAAGATTTTTAGAGCTCAAAAAGGTTTTGATATAGTTGCAAATTTTTCTGCTCATAAGCATGTGCGTAGTGAGAAAGATCAGTATTCTGTTGAGGCTTTAATTGAGAATAACGTAATCAATGCCAGTAGGTTACTTAATCTTCTTACTGAATTTCCTCCAAAACATTTCTTCTGTGTATCAACTGATAAAGCTGCCAACCCTGTAAATGTCATGGGTGCTAGCAAGCGTATAATGGAAGATATGATAATGGCTTATTCAGACAAATTTAACGTTTGTACTGCTCGCTTTGCAAATGTAGCATTTTCAAATGGTTCCCTTCTTGATGGTATAGTAAAACGAATGATGAAGAGGCAACCTATTGCTGCGCCTAATGATGTTAGGCGTTTTTTTGTTTCTCCACAGGAGAGCGGTCAGATTTGTATGCTGGCTTGCATTCTTGGAAAGAATAGGGAGATATTCTTCCCTAAACTGAAAGAAGAGCAGATGATGACATTCTCAGATATATGTGATTGTTTCTTAAAAGCTCAAGGATATGAAGTGAGGTATTGCAAATCAGAGGATGATGCAAGAAAATTTGCTTCTGAAATGCCGGAGGATTCTAAGACTTATCCAGTGTATTACTCTTCTAGTGATACAAACGGAGAGAAAGATTACGAGGAGTTTTATGTTCCTGGAGAAAATCTTGATATGGAGAGATTTAAGAGTCTTGGTGTTATAGAGGGTAAAAAAGCTAAGCCACTTGCTGAGGTGCAGAATTTGTTTTATAATTTGAATACTTTGTTTGCAAAACAAAGTTTTACAAAAGAGGAAGTAGTAAAAGCTATGGAGAATTATCTTCCTAATTTTCAGCATATTGAGACAGGGAAGAATTTGGACCAGAAAATGTAATGTATATGGAATACAAAGAAATAACTGATTACATCCATGAATTATTTGACACCAAAGAGATGGTGCCGCTTCATGCTCCTTGCTTTATTGGCAATGAGAAGAAATACTTGAACGAATGTATTGATACAACATTTGTTTCAAGTGTTGGGGCATTTGTGGATAGGTTTGAAAAAGAGATAGCGGCATATACTGGAGCGAAGAAGGCGGTTGTATGTGTTAGTGGTACAAATGCTTTACACATGTCATTAATGCTTGCTGGCGTCAAAAGAGGTGATGAGGTTCTTACGCAAGCATTAACTTTTGTAGCAACTTGTAACGCATTAAGTTACATTGAAGCTGTACCTGTTTTCATTGATGTGGACATGGATACACTTGGTTTATCTCCAAAAGCTGTAAGAGAGTGGCTTGCAAAAAATGCTGAGGTTAAGAATGGAGAGTGTTTTGACAAAAAGAATGGTAGGCGCATAAAGGCTTGTGTGCCAATGCATACTTTCGGATGCCCTGTTAAGATTGATGAACTTGTGGACATTTGCAATGAGTATCATCTTGAACTTGTGGAAGATGCGGCAGAAAGTATTGGCAGTTTGTATAAAGGGCAACATACTGGTACTTTTGGAAAGATAGGGGCATTAAGCTTTAATGGAAATAAAACCATTACAACTGGTGGTGGTGGAATGCTACTATTTCAAGATGAGAAGCTTGGAGAGTTTGCAAAGCATATAACCACCCAGGCGAAAGTGCCTCATCGTTGGGAATTTAAGCATGACCATATTGGTTATAATTATAGAATGCCAAATATTAATGCAGCCCTTGGTTGTGCTCAACTGGAAAACTTGGATAGGTTTGTTGAGAACAAAAGAGAGACAGCTAAGAAATATGCTGAGTTCTTCAAAAATGTTCCTGATATTAAGTTTTTTGTTGAGCCTGAGAACTGTAAATCAAATTATTGGCTTAATGTAGTGATTCTTAAAGACAAGTCGGCACAACAGGATTTCTTGGAGTATACTAATGACCACGGTGTTATGACTAGACCGGTTTGGGAGCTGATGAGCAGATTGCCGATGTTTAGTGGGTTTGAAACCGATGGGTTAAAGAATACTCAATGGTTAGCTGATAGGATTGTGAATTTGCCTAGTAGTGTAAGATTGAAATAATGAGACCTCTTGTATTAGTTGGTGGCGGTGGCCATTGCAAATCTGTTATTGATGCTGCGGAAAGTGCTGGGATCCAAATAAAAGGGATATTGGACACCCCGGAACATCTTGGAGAACAAGTCTTATCATATAAGATAATTGGAACTGACGGTGATATCCCAAAATATGTGAAAGATTGTGATTTTATCGTTACTCTTGGGTTTATAAAAAATCCAGATAAAAGAATTAGCCTTCACGAACAAATTTTATCTAACGGAGGACATTTAGGAGTTGTTATTGCAAGGACAGCAAATATATCTAAATATGCTGAGATTGAGGAAGGTACGGTAATATTACATCAAGCAAATATTAATGCAGGAGCTCATATTGGAAAGGGTTGTATCATTAATACTTTTGCTAATATTGAGCATGATGCAGTAGTAGGGGATTATTCTCATATTTCAACTGGATCGATGGTTAACGGAGATTGCAAGGTCGGAGAAAGAGTATTTCTTGGAAGTCAATCAGTTATGGTGAATGGAATTTCGATAACATCTGATTGTATAATTGCTGCTGGATCAGTAGTTAGGAAGGATATTAATATCAGGGGCATTTATGCAGGAAATCCTGCAACGATAAGGGTAAGATTTAAATAGATGAACATTCATCATACGACAATAATAGCAGAAGCTGGAGTGAACCATAATGGTTCATTTGATATAGCTAAAAGACTTGTGGATGCCGCTGTTGATTCTGGTGCAGACATTATTAAGTTTCAAATCTTTAATGCAGATAAATTAGTTTCTAAAACTGCTAAAAGGGCTGATTATCAGATTAAAAATACACATAATGGTAGCATTTCTCAATATGAAATGCTTAAGAAATTAGAACTTCCTAACGAGCAGCATTTGGCCTTAAAAAAATATTGTGAATCAAAAGGAATTAAATATTTTTCGACTGCGTTTGACTTAGATAGTATTGATTTTCTAGCTTCTATGCATATCGGACTATGGAAAATTCCTTCAGGGGAGATTACAAATTATCCTTACCTTAAGAAGATAGCTCAATTTGGGGAACCTGTAATCATGTCAACTGGTATGTGTAATGAACAGGATATACATAATGCAATTAATGTCCTTTTGAAGTTTGGGATTACGAAAAATCAAATTACAATTCTTCATTGTAATACGCAGTATCCTACGCCATTCGAGGATGTAAACCTAAGTGCTATGCTGACAATCCAAAAAGATTTTGGCACCAAGGTCGGCTATTCTGACCATACGAAAGGCATAGAAGTTCCTATTGCGGCGGTGGCATTAGGCGCGTCAGTGATTGAAAAACATTTCACGTTGGATAGGGGTATGGAAGGTCCTGACCATAAGGCATCTTTGGAACCAACTGAATTAAAAGAAATGGTTAATGCAATTAGGAATATTGAACTATCTCTTGGTGATGGTGTTAAAAAAGTTTCCCAATCTGAGGCAAAGAATATTTCAGTTGCAAGAAAGAGTATAGTTGCTGCAGTTAAAATTTGCAAAGGAGAAATTTTAACTGAAAAAAATATTACTCTAAAACGTCCTGGTACAGGTATTTCCCCAATGCTTTGGGAAAATGTGATTGGTTCGATGGCAATAAAAGATTATCAACCAGATGATTTAATTCTTTTAAAATGAGAAAGATTTGCGTAGTTACCGGCAGTCGAGCTGAATACGGATTGCTGAGTGGATTAATGGCTGTTATCAAGGCAGATAAAGATTTAAAGTTGCAAGTGATTGCGACCAATATGCATCTTTCTCCTGAATTCGGGTTAACATATCGGGAAATAGAAAAGGATGGCTTTAGAATTGACAAAAAGGTTGAAATGCTCTTGTCTTCGGACACTTCCAATGGTACAACAAAATCTGTGGGATTAGGAGTTATAGGTTTTGCAGATGCGTATGAGGATTTGAAGCCAGATATAATTGTAGTTCTAGGTGATAGATATGAGATTCTTGCGGCCGTGTCAGCTGCTTTGTTTTATAAAATACCAGTAGCTCACATCCATGGTGGGGAAATAACTGAGGGTGCCTACGATGATTGTATTAGGCATGCTATAACCAAAATGAGTCATATTCATTTTACTTCAACAGAGGAGTATCGCAAGCGCGTAATACAGATGGGGGAGCAACCTAATAGAGTATTTAACGTTGGTGCTTTGGGCGTTGAAAACATTAAGAAAATAAAACTATTAACTAAATCTGAATTAGAAAAAAAACTAAGTTTTAATATTTCTGACAAGTGTTTTTTGGTTACGTATCACCCTGTGACTTTATCAAAAGAATCGCCTTTACTTCAAATCCAAAACCTTTTGGGTGCATTGGATTCTTTCAAAGATTATAAGGTGATTTTCACTTATCCTAATTCTGATACTAATGGTAGAATTATTATAGATAAGATATGTTCTTATGTTAAAAAAAATAAGGATAGGGCTATGGCCGTTAAGTCTTTAGGACAACAGGGATACCTATCTGTCCTTAAGTATATTACAGCTGTAGTTGGTAATTCTTCAAGTGGCATTATTGAGGTGCCAAGCTTTGGAATACCTACGCTTGATATAGGTGATAGGCAAAAAGGGAGAATTGCTGCTAAGTGTGTCGTTCATTGTGGCTCCTCAGAATATAGCATCAAACATGGTTTAGCCGATTGTTTGAAATTTAAGTATGTAAATGCTATTCAAAATCCTTATGAAAAGAAAGGCACAACTAGAGAAATAATCAATGTTTTAAAATCATTTAATATCTCTAATGTGTTGGAGAAAAGTTTTTATGACTTATAATTATGAAAGACTATTCTAAATATTTGATTTTGGAGAATGCGACCGTTTTAGACGCGTTAAAGTTGTTAAACGAATTGTCTCATGATGTTCTAGTGTTGTTTGTTATTGATCAAAAAAAGCAAATGATTGGCACTTTAACTGATGGCGATATTAGAAGATTTCTTATTAAGGGTGGAAAATTGGAAAATAGTGTAGCACTTGCTATGTCAAAGAAGTTTCATTTTTTTGATAAACGAGTTGAATTATCTAAAATTAAGGAATTCAGAGAAAAGCAAATTGGTTTGGTTCCATGCTTAGATGTGAATAAACATGTGCTTGATGTAGTAAATTTGAAGATTAACAAATCTATTCTTCCAGTAGATGCAGTACTGATGGCAGGTGGAAAGGGCGTTAGATTGCGCCCATTGACAGAAAATACGCCTAAGCCTTTACTTAAGGTTGGTAGTAAAGCCATTATTGATTATAACGTGGATACGCTTATTTCTTTTGGCGTTGAACACATCTCTGTAACTGTAAATTATTTGAAGGAGCAGATAAAAAAACATTTTGAGAAAGAACGGAATGGCGTAAAAGTGAATTGCGTAGAGGAGCCTGAATTTTTAGGTACTATCGGTTCTATTAAATTTGTGGAGAAATTTTATAATGATTTCATATTGGTTATGAATTCAGATTTATTTACAAATATTGATTTTGAAAGTTTCTTCCTTCATTTTGTGCAGCACGATGCTGATATGTCAGTTGCTGTAGTCCCATATTCAGTATCAGTGCCTTATGGAATTTTTGAACTTTCGGGGAGGAATATAAAGGGCATAAAGGAAAAGCCCACCTACAACTACTATGCTAATGCTGGAATTTATTTAATTAAAAAGAAATTGCTCAATATGATTCCAGATGGCATTTCTTATAATGCTACGGACTTGATGAGTGCATTAATAAGTAAAGGGATGAAGATAATACGTTTCCCTATAACAGGATATTGGATTGATATCGGTAAACACGAAGATTACGCAAAAGCTCAAGAAATAATTAAACATTTATAAATTAATGAATTATTTAGTAACAATTTGTGCTAGAGGAGGTTCTAAAGGCATTCCTGGTAAGAATATAAAAATTCTTAATGGTAAGCCACTAATTAAGTACACGATTGATGTTGCAAACAAGTTTAAAGAACTTTATAAATCCGTTGATATTGTTTTGTCCTCAGATTCAATAGAGATAATATGTGTTGCTGAAAAATGTGGTTTGCATTCTGAATATAGACGTCCGGATTATTTGGCAACAGATAAGGCAGGTAAGATTGACGCTATCGCTGATGTTGTGAAATATGCAGAGAAAACGTATGGTAAGAAATATGACTATGTACTTGACCTTGATGTTACCTCTCCTTTGCGGACATTACAGGATTTATCTGACTCATTAAGAATCATTGAGAGAGACAAAAATGCTATTAATCTATTTTCTGTAAGTGAGTGTGGCAGAAATCCATATTTCAATATGGTGGAGGAGAAAGAAAATGGGTACTATGCACAAGTGAAAAGATTACCAGCAAATGTCCTGACTAGACAGAGTGCCCCAAAAGTTTACGATATGAATGCCTCTTTTTACTTTTATAGAAGGACGTTTTTTGATTTGGGCTATAATGTGCCGATTACTGATAAATCGCTTATTTATATTATGCCACACATTTGTTTTGATTTGGATCATCCAATCGATTTTGAGATAATTTCATATCTAATGTTGAATAATAAGTTGAATTTTTCTTTATGAAAGTTCTAATAGTTGGGTTGGGTTCTATTGCTAAAAAACACATTAATGCTATTAAAACGATTGATGCAAATGTGTCGTTGTTTGCGTTGCGTTCTTCAAGGGATGCATTTCATATGGAAGGAGTAGAAGATTTATTTTCCTTAGATGAGGCTTCTTTACATCAATTCGATTTTTCTATTATTTCAAATCCAACTTACAAACACTGCGAAACGATAAAATCCCTTATAAAACTAGATATACCTCTGTTTATTGAAAAACCTCTATCAAATAATTTGCAGATAGATGATGTTTTGAAAAAAATTGTTGCAGAAGGTATAATCACTTATGTTGCATGCAATTTGAGATTTTTGCCGTGTATTCAGTTTGTTAGGGATTGGCTACAGAAACATTTATCTAGAATCAATGAAATAAATGTGTATTGTGGTTCATACCTTCCGGAGTGGAGAAAAGGTATTAATTATAAGGAAAATTATAGTGCAATTCCTGAGATGGGAGGTGGAGTGCAGTTGGATTTGATACATGAAATTGACTACGTATACTGGTTATTTGGTATGCCGGAAAAGGTGCGGAAGACTTTGACTAATTCATCTTCTATTGGTATAAAAGCTAACGACTATGCTAATTATTGTTTGGAGTATAAAAACTTCAACGTTAGTATAGTGTTAAATTATTTCCGTCGTGATTCTAAGCGAACTTTTGAAATAGTCCTAGAAGATGGGACAATTTTCGTTAATCTGCTGGAAGACAAAGTGTTCTTTAGGGGAGAAACTATTTTTAGTTCTAATTTGAAGATTTCTGATACTTATTTGGAGCAAATGAAATATTTCCTGAATTGTTTATCTAATCACACATTTACGTTTAATTCAGTATTAAATGCGTATGATACTTTAAAAATCTGTTTGACATGATACTTAAGGATAAAATTATTGTTATTACTGGTGGTGCTGGCTTGATAGGTAGGGAGGTTGTTAAGGATGCTGTAAAAGAAGGCGGTGTTGTTATTAATGCGGACATTAGTGTTGAAACTGACATTGATAAAGGGACATTCCATCTTGACATTTCAGATCACATTTCTATTGAAAATCTTATTGCTTCTGTGTTTAAGAAATATGGGAGGATAGATGGATTGGCTAATGTTGCATATCCAAGGACTAAAGACTGGGGCGATTTTTTTGAGAATGTTAAGCTGGAATCATGGAAACAAAATGTTGATTGGCAGCTTAATAGTTGTTTTTATCTTTGCCAATTAGTTTTAAAAATTATGAAAAATCAGAGGAGTGGTTCAATTGTGAATTTTGGTTCCATATATGGAGTAGTAGGGAATGATTTTACGATTTATGAAGGTTATGGCGGAACTTCTCCTGCTGCATATTGTGCAATCAAAGGCGGGATAATAAACTTTTCAAGATACCTTGCGTCGTATTTTGGTAAGTATGGTATTAGAGTTAATTGCGTATCTCCGGGAGGAATTAAGGATAAACAAAATCCGTCCTTTATTGAGAGGTATGAGGCCAAGTCCCTACTAAAGAGGATGGGGAAACCTGAAGAAATAGCCCCGGCTGTAAGTTTTTTGTTGTCAGATAAAGCATCATTTATTACTGGGCACAATTTAATGGTCGATGGGGGCTGGACTGCGATTTAAATTTAAAAAACCGATTTTCTTATTCTAAAATATATTCCTCAACATGGTTAAAAGAGTTCTGTACCATATTGAGATTTTGTTTACAGAACTTATTTTTTTTATATGAAACGTTGTACTAGATGCGTTATGCCTGATACTAGACCAGGTATAACATTTGACAAGAATGGAGTTTGCTCAGCTTGCCAAGCCTATGAAAATCGCAAAAAAGTTGATTACAAGGCAAGGTTCAAAGAATTGGAAAGGTTATGTGACAAATATAGAGGCATTAATGGACCTGATGGATATGATTGTATGATTGCTGTCAGTGGTGGAAAGGACAGCCATTTCCAAGTTCATATTATGAAGGAGGTGATGAAAATGAATCCGCTTCTTGTTTCTGTTGAGGATAATTTCCCAATGACAGCAGCTGGTATGCACAATATAAAGAATATTTCGGAAGTTTTTGGTTGTGACATTATTAGCATGAAGCCTAATATTAAAGCTCAGAAAATTATTATGAAAAAAACCTTTGAAAAATATGGTAAACCTACATATTTTATTGATAGATACATATATACATATCCCCTATGGATGGCTCTAAAGTTTAATACGGCACTTTTAGTTTATGGGGAAAACGTTAGTCATGAGTATGGTGGAAATAGTGATGAGGAGACCTATTCGGCCAAAGATCAGATTTTTAACGGAGTTGCTTCAGGCATCTCAAAAGAAGAATTAATTGGGGATGGTGTTACTTTGAAAGACTTGAATTTCTTTGATCCTCCCAAAAAAGATGAAATTGCAAAGTTGGACCCAATCTACTTGAGTTACTTTCTTGAGTGGAATAGCTTTGCTAATGCAGAATATGCTAAAAGCGTTGGGTTCCATGACTTGACCCACGAATGGAGACGCACACACCATGTTGAGGATTTTGACCAAGTTGATAGTAGGGCATATCTAGTTCATTCATGGATGAAATATCCAAAGTTTGGTCACGCATCGGCAACTGATTATTCTGCCCGTATGGTAAGATATGGTATTATTTCAAGGGAAGAGGCGCTTAAATTAATTCATAATCATGATGGGAAGTTAGATCCTTTATGTGTCCGAGACTTTTGTGATTTTATGGGCTATACAGAGAAGGAATTTTGGGCTATAGTAGATAAGTTTTACAATAAGCAACTGTTCCAGAAGGACAAAAACGGTAAATGGTCTCTTAAAGATTAACTTTTTTGCGACTGGGATTGGCTCGCCGATGAGTATCTCAGTCGCATTTATCTAAATGTCTGGAGTAGAATGTTTGGTAAAAAAGGTGATGGGAGTATAAATATCGTTCATTCAACGGTATGGAGTTTAACGGAGCGTTATATACCAAGCCTGATTCAAATCGTTTCAACTCTAGTAATTGCTAGACTTTTAACTCCAAAAGATTTTGGGGAAGTGGCGATTGTAACTACTTTCATTCAAGTTGCTAATTTAATAGTTGCATCTGGATTTTATGAGGCCTTGATTTATAGAGTTGATAATTCTCGCGTTCTTTATTCCTCTGTGTTTTACACGAATTTGTTTTTCGCGTTTGTACTTTATTTGATTCTTATTCTTTTTGCAAATCCAATTGCCATTTTTTATGGTATCCCTAGGCTTAGCGTACTTATTAAGGTTATAGGTTTGAATATTATCATTTATTCTTTTTCTTATATCCAGAGAATAATCTTTGCTATACATATTAATTTTAGAACTACAGCAGTTATATCTTTTTTTTGTTCTATAATTGGTGTTACAGTAGGAATTATTCTTGCCTTTAAGGGGTTTGGCGTTTGGGCTATTGTCTTTCAGTCATTGGTTATAAATTTAATACAGACCTTATTTTTATGGATCTTTTCAAAGTGGAGACCTTCGCTATCTTTCTCTTTCAACGAATTGAAACCAGTTGTTCCGTATGCGTCAAAAATATTATTCAACAATTTTATTCAAGTTATATATGACAACTTATATTCATTGGTATTGGGGAAGGCATTTAATGCAAAAATATTGGGCTATTATAATAGAATGCAAACAGTTGTGTACTACACAACAACAAATTTTATGTATTCAATAGAAAGTGTTTTTTTCCCGATATTGTGCAAGGATAAGGAAAATGAAGATTATTTATTAAATTCTTATGAAAAGTTATTGAGGATATCCACATTTCTAACATTTCCAATTCTAGTCTGTTTAATTGCGCTAGGAAAGCCATTGATTATTTTTATTTTAACAGAAAAATGGCTCGGGGGTCTCGAAATGTTAAAAATCCTTTCACTTGCGTTCTTATTTGTACCCGTGATTTACATTAATAATTCTTTCTTGAAGATTAAAAATAAAACTAATGTCCTTTTCAAGGCAAGTATTGTTAAAAAGGTGTTGGGCGTGGTTATACTTTTTGTTTCAGTTTCATTTTCTGTGAGAATGGTGTGTTATGGCATATTATTATATTACTTTCTTGATGCTATTATATCGATGGTGTGTTCCCAAATATTCCTAAAAATTAGCATTTTTAGCCAAATACATTATATTTCATATAACATTTTAGCGAATTTGGTGTTATACTTTATTTTTTATTTTTCCAGCGAAATTTCAAGCATTGTGCCATTAAAAATTATTTTTGGTGTTGTAATCGGCGCTGCATGCTACTTACTTATTCCTTTCTTGTTTCATCTAAAGGAGTCTGAAATCTTAGTAAATATTATAAAAAGGATTTAGAATCAAATGGTAATTATATTATTACAAATCATTTTAATTTCTACACTCCTTTTTATTGGAAGGAGACATGGTGCTCTGGTAATTTTTTTTACATTACTACAGTCAGTTTCTTTCTTTTTGCAATATTTGGTTGGTAGTGAGTTTTTGTATAGTAGTTATAAAACATTTTTTAATGTTCTTTTTGTAAATTTAAATTTGTTGTTGATTTTTTCTGCATGGCGTTCAAATATATCACATATTTATGTTAAGAATGCTGAGCTAATGAATATATTAAGGAGGGTATTGTTTTTCCTTTTAAAAATTAACCTATTGATAGCTAGTATAGTACTATTTGTCGTTTTGATTTACCTTAGGGATATATCGGCATTTAAGGCGCAGAAAGCATTTGCGGAGTTATATGGCATTTTTCCATTGTTTGGTTTTCTGTTTAGATATTTGGCTACTACACAAATGATGGGCTACTTTGCAATCCCCGTTTTTTTTTATTACTACAATTTAGCTGATTTAAAAAAAGCGAGACAGGCGTTAATTTTATCATCATCATCTTTGCTCGCAGCATTTGCACTTTATTCTAGATCTTCAATAATCACGTATATTTTGTTTTTTGTGTCATATTTCCTTTTGATTAAAGGGACGTTAAGTACATCGTTTATCATACGCATTGAAGTTATGATGAAAAAAATGCTGGCTGTTATCATAGTACTTTTTTTTGCGCTTACTTTTGTTCGGTTTTCTGCTATGGATTATTATGCAGATAGAATACCTAAAAAATCAATTGTGAAAAATCCCATTGCTTATAGCATGGTTGATTATGCATCTCAAGGCTATAAAAATGGTATAAACGAGCTTGAGAAATATGATAAAAGCAAAAAACTTAATGGAACCGAGGATTTTTACGCTATATATCAGGTGCTATCATTTTTTAATGTGATTCAGTACAATACAGAGGATGCTGTTTCCACTATTGATGACGCCTATGGAAATGATGGTGGTGCTTTTCACGGGTATACATGTAATATGGTATTTAATTATGGCTATCTTTTAACATTATTGTTTTCGCTATCGTATTACTTTTTTATTAAGAAAAAGGTAGCAGGGAAAAGGTATGTGCCAATAGAACACCTAATTTTTTCCTCAGTATTTTTGTTGCTACCCGCAACTGCGATCTTTTACTCTGCTTTAGGTTTGATAATTGTTCCTGTTTTACTGTTGCTAGTTTGTTACGCTGCTGCAAAATATGTTAGTAATGTCAGAAAAAAAATTAGCATTTAAGTGTTACATATTTGGGTATCTTAATTGTTACGTAAATAATCTATACTTAAAAGATAGTATCGACCCAAATTTGTCGTATAAAGCTTATAAATTAGGCTTGACACTGTCTTATTTGAAACTGCCATCTAATAATGAAAAAAATATATCTGTAATTATCAGAATGTTGTCATATTTTGAAGTGCTTTTTTACATTATTAGTGAGACAATACAATTCATGGCATGCTCTATTATTTTGTTATTCAGTTCTCACTACACAATAAAAAACAGAAAGTTTTTTTTGGGACACAATGCCAATAAGCCGACTCTTTCTGTTTTTTTTGATTCGATCGGGTTAAAAAAAAGCGATTTAACTATTATAACCTTACCTTTTGTCCATACAGAATATAAGGATTATAATTCCGCACCTATTTATTGCAGTCTTAGTATGTCAGATTTAGTAAAGTCATATATATATTCAATAGAGTTATCTGTTTTTCAAAAGATGAAATATGGATGGCGTGATTTTTTATTTAGATCTGATTCTTCCTTCGTCTTTTTTCTTGTTTACTTTTTTGTGCAAAAGTGCGATAAAAGTAATGATTTTTTCTTTGTGAATCAGATTGATAGGTGGGCACATCTATTTGGAAATTTGAATGCAAATACATACATGATACAGCATGGGAAGCAACTAATGAAAATACCTGCCATTAGGATAGGCAGCATAAAATGTGCATATTACATAGATGATTCTCAGAGAGTGATTTTTGAAAAGACGCTATTTAAAAATAAACCGATAGCGAGGTATAGAGCAAATTTTTACTTTACGGCTAATAATAAACTTTTGCATAATGGTCTTAAAGATGTCCTACTTATTTGTAACGATATATATGTTAACAGAGAAATAAAAGTTCTACAAATATGTGCTAATAAAAAGTTGAATTTATACTTAAAACCACATCCATTGGATTCAATGTCGCGTTATGACGAGTTGAAGTCAGTGTATAATTGTATCACATTGGGAAAAGTTGATTACCCTAAAGTTGATTTGGTGATTTCATATGATTCCACTTTGGCTGATGATTATGAAAAAGTTGGTGCTAAGGTGATTAGATACGATGATGAAAATTTTGAAGAGGAACTCAATCGTATTCTTGAGTAAAACGATTTAGATTTAACAAATATAAATTTGATATACTATGTTTGAAGGTAAAGTGCTTCTGATTACTGGTGGAACAGGTTCCTTTGGTAATGCTGTTTTAAAAATGTTTTTAAATTCTGATATCAAGGAAATTCGGATTTTTAGCCGTGATGAAAAGAAGCAGGACGACATGCGTCACCATTTACAGAATCCTAAAGTAAAATTTTATATAGGAGATGTGCGTGATAAGCGTTCTGTGGATGGTGTAATGCCAGGGGTAGATTATGTTTTTTCTGCTGCTGCTCTTAAGCAAGTTCCATCTTGTGAATTCTTTCCGATGCAAGCTGTACGCACTAATGTGCTGGGCACTGAAAATGTTTTGGATTCTGCTATAGCGAATAACGTTAAGAGCGTAGTGGTGTTGTCTACAGATAAAGCGGCATATCCCATTAATGCTATGGGGATTAGCAAAGCAATGATGGAGAAAGTTGCAGTAGCAAAAGGGCGTCAACTTGGGATGGACGCAATTACAACGATTTGTTGTACTAGATACGGCAATGTAATGGGTAGCAGGGGGTCTGTAATTCCGTTATGGATAGAGCAAATCAAGGCGGGGCAACCTATTACGATTACTGATCCTAACATGACCAGGTTTATGATGACCTTGGATGATGCTGTCGATTTGGTGGTGTATGCTTTTCAGCATGCATCAAATGGTGACTTGTTCGTGCAAAAAGCACCTGCTGCAACATTGGATGTATTGGCGACAGCACTTAAAGAATTATATCATTCAACGTCTGAAGTTAAAACCATAGGTACGAGACATGGTGAGAAATTATATGAAACTCTTGTAACACGTGAAGAAATGTCACGTGCGATTGACATGGGTGAATATTATAGGATTCCTTGTGATGCAAGAGATTTAAACTATGATAAATACTTTACAGAGGGTAATAAAGATACAGCTAAAATTGAAGACTATCATTCTCACAATACAAAAAGATTAAATGTCGAAGAGATGAAAAAGCTACTGTTAAAATTAGATATGATCAGAGAAGATCCATTAGTAAAATAAGTGAATGAAAACTATGGGAATAGGTAAACTATATGAATGGGTTGTGTCATTGTCTCCCTATATAGAATTGTTTATGAGAAGAGTATATTGGCAGTTCCCGACATTGTTAAAAAAAATAGGGCAAGGTTCCACATCACCATATATTCCTGCAAACAACCGACATGTTAACTTTAATGATTTATTGGGTTTTTTAAAGTCTGAGGGGATTAAAAATGGAAGTTTACTCGTAGTTCATTCATCTATGGAGCCATTAAGGTGTACAGGATTAACATCGAATCAAATTATTGATGAATTGATAAAATTGGTAGGTAGTGGTGGTACGATTGCAATGCCCGTCATAAGACGTTATAAGGGGGAGCCTAGTTATAAAGATATTCTCAATGCAAATATTGATAACCTTGTTTGTGAGTACAATGTGAAAAGATCTTTGATTATTTCTGGATTTATCCCATATTCTCTGATGTGCAGGAAAGACAGTACTGTTAGTTTATTCCCATTAAACCCACTATGCGCGATTGGTCCATTAGCCAATGAAATGATGAAATATAATATTGATGGTGAGAATCCATCTCCTCATGGGAAAAACTCCTCATGGAGGTTTTGTTATGACCACAATGCTATAATAGTTGGACTTGGTGTTGAATTCCCTCACCGCTTAACAATGATGCATGTTTTTGAGGAATCAGAACCATGGCCAATAAGTGCAGATAAGTGGTTCAGAAAACGGATCTTTAAAATTGTCAATGATACATTTTATCAAGAAAAAGAAATTTTAGAGAGAAGACCTAAATGGGGAATGTTACATTATGCAGAAATAACCTTTAGAAAAGATTTACTTTCTTCTGGTGTTTTACATGAAAAAGAAATTGGTGGAATTAATGTGTCTGTGATTAAAAGCAGTGAGCTATGTGAATTCCTGAAATTTAAAAGATTGAAACATTCAACGTATCCATATTATTTATGCAAGTAATAAATGTCAAGCCTATATGCGAACTAGTCGATGGTAGATTGGTTTGTTATAAAAATGGACAACTTCTTTTTTACTTAGGTTCTCCGCTCAAGTTGGAAAATAGAGTTAATCTTCGATTGGGTATCAAGGAATCTATACTTGGAAGGTTAAAATTACTTTATCGTTTTTTTAGGTTGGGAATTAGAAGTGCTTTGCAAATAGATGATTCGACTCTACTTTTTTTCGTTAATGAGCGTTTTTATGAATATGACATTTCGTCGGGTAAATTGCTTGGATGGTGGATGCCAGAACACGGGATAAGAGCGCTTTACATGACAAAAATTTCAGGGATATCAGGATTCAGCGACATGATTGTTTTTGGCGGCTATTTGTCAAATTTTAAGAAAAGGCCTGTGTCCATATATAAGAGAGTTGGCACTAATAAATGGGATCCAATATATACTTTTTCGGTTGGGAGCATAAACCATATTCATAATATTATCCCAGATAAGTATAATAAATGTGTGTGGATTTTTACTGGCGACTTTGGTACTGCTGCAAACATATGGATTGCAACTAATAATTTTGAATCTGTATTACCGGTATCAAATGGTTCGCAGACCTTTAGGGGGTGCATTGGTTTCCCAACCATCAATGGTCTAATTTATGCAACAGATTCACCATTTGAACGCAATTCTGTTAGATTGTTACATTACGAAAATGGGGCTTGGAAATCTGAATGTATAGCAGATATTAATGGTTCGTGTATATATGGAACTAAAGTAGGTGGCGATATTATTATTTCTAGCACCGTAGAGCCGGATAATAGAGGTAAGTCTTTTATTACAAGTATACTGAATAATAAACCAGGTGGAGGAATAAAGGATAGATGTGTGTACATTTATAAAATTGATGAATCTTTAAATTGCGATGAGATACTGAGTGTAGAGAAAGACTTTTTACCACCAGTATTATTCCAATTTGGTGCAATTATGTTTCCAAGTGGTTCGATAATTGAGAAAAAAGTCATTGCGTATTGTATTGCGACAAAAATGTACGATTGCAAGACTATTGTTATAGATATTCTTGAATAAATTATTGTAAGATGATAAAAGTCGGAATTACTGGACAGCCAGGATTTGTAGGAACCCACCTTTATAATACTCTTGGATTGTATAAGGATGAATTTGAGCGCATCCCCTGTGAGGATGCTTATTTCCAGGATGATAAAGCGTTAAGAAATTTCGTTAAGCAATGTGATGTAATAGTCCACCTTGCAGCTATGAATCGCCATCCAGATGCTAATGTTTTATATGAAACAAATATTAGGTTAGTCAAACTACTTGTTTCTGCAATGGAGGCAGGGAAGGCGACTCCTTATGTTTTGTTCTCTTCTTCAACGCAGGAAGAGCGTGATAATGAGTATGGTAAATCAAAACGTGAAGGCAGATCTTTATTAGAAAATTGGGCAATACGCAATAATGCATCATTTACGGGAATGGTAGTTCCAAATGTGTATGGCCCTTTTGGAAGGCCAAATTACAACTCATTCATTGCCACATTCTGTTATCGGCTTACTCATGGTGAAACTCCTCAAGTTCTGCAAGATGCCCCTGTAAGGTTGATATATGTTGGTTCTTTATGTAAGCATATAATAAATAAAATCAGAGCTACGAAAAAATCTGCAGTTCCTGTAGTTGAAAGAGACCCAGTTCCCTATGATTTTGAAAAGAAGGTTACAGAAATTCTTGGTTTGTTTGAAACCTTTAAAAAATTATACTTTGAACAAGGAATAATTCCCGTGTTGCATGATGTGAATGAAACTAACTTGTTCAATACATTCTGTGGTTATATGGATTTTAAATCTATCTATCCGAGAAAATTAGTACAACATCCAGACTCCCGAGGTATATATGTTGAGACTGTGAAATTTGGTACGGGGGGGCAGGCCTCTTTTTCCACAACGGTTCCTGGTATTACAAGGGGAAACCATTTCCATACCCGTAAGATTGAGCGTTTTACAGTGATAAAGGGTAAAGCAAGAATACAGTTAAGAAAGATTGGAACGGATGAGGTTATGAATTTTTATTTAGATGGGAATGAACCATCTTATGTTGATATGCCAATTTGGTATACGCACAACATAACTAACATTGGTAATGAGGAATTGTATACTCAATTTTGGATTAATGAGTGGTATAATCAAGACGATAGCGATACTTTTTTTGAGTTATGTGACAATAGTGAAAACATAAAACAATAATGATATGGTAAAAGAAAAGGAATTTATTGCAAATTTTGCAGAACAATTTGAGGATTATATCCCAGTTCTGACACTAAACACTAGTTTTCGAACTGTTGATGGATGGTCATCTCTAATAGCTTTATCTGTAATGGCAATGTGTACTGAAAAATACAATGTGACTATAGCTGCTGAAGAGATGGAAAAAGCCGAGAAAGTGTCTGATATATATGATATTGTGAATTCTAGATACAATGGTTGATCCGTTTTCTCTTTGTGACCGTACCATTTTAGTTACGGGAGCTTCTTCAGGTATTGGAGCTGCGGTTTCCCATGAAGCTGCGAAATTTGGCGCTACGATAGTTGCTACAGGAAGAAACAAGGAAAGATTAGAGAATGTTAAATCATCCTTGAGCGGGAACAATCATTCTACAATTATTGCTGATTTATCAACAGAAATAGGGGTGGATGAATTAGTTTCTGAATGCCCAGTTATAGATGGTCTTGTTTGTAATGCGGGGATAACTAAGACTTTACCAGTACAGTTTATTACTAGCGAAATCATGGAGTCTATATTTAGTATAAATACGTTTGCCCCTATATTGTTGTTTAAAAAATTATTAAAAAGCAAAAAAATAAGTTCTGGGGCATCTGTAGTTTTTACAAGTTCCATGACTGGGGTGAGCTCTGTCATGGTGGGTAATTCTTTATATAGCGCATCAAAGGGCGCTGTCAGCGCATTTGTGAGAAATGCGGCTTTGGAGTTGGCTGGGCGTAAAATTAGAGTTAACGCAGTATGCCCCGGTATGGTTGATACTGATATTCTTGAAAATAATTCTATGATTTCTAAGACTCAACTTGATGCAGATATGAAAAATTATCCTTTAGGAAGATATGGCAAACCTGAAGATATCGCATATGCTATTGTGTACTTATTGTCAAGTGCATCTTCATGGATGACAGGAAACAATTTACTGATAGATGGCGGTTATAGTCTTAAATGAATAATAAATTTAAAAATGAGTATAACATACAAGGAATCATTGCAAGGAGGTTTGAAAGAACTACTTGCGCAAGATGGAGTTTTTCTTTTAGGCGAAGATATTGCTGAGCCGTATGGAGGTTCTTTTCAAATCTCCAAAGGCATGTCTGATAGGTTTCCGGGCAAGGTTATCAATACGCCAATGTCGGAACAGGCGTTTACTGGCCTCGGAGTTGGAATGGCTTTGGCTGGTTATAAGCCGATAATCGAGATAATGTTTGGTGATTTTGTAACTCTGACAATGGACCAAATTTTAAATCACGCATCTAAGTTCCAACAAGGATTTGAGAGAAATTTGCACCTAGTCGTCAGAACGCCAATGGGTGGATATAGAGGCTATGGAGCAACTCATTCTCAGTCACTTGAGAAACTATATATGGGACTACCTAACATAACTGTTGTAACTCCATCTGTTTTACATAGTCCAGGACTCCTATTGAAAAGTGCAGTTGAACTTGGTAATCCGGTTATGTTTTTTGAGAACAAACTTGACTATACAAGAAAATTGTTTTGCTCGGAAAAAATTGCAGAAAATTTTGATTACAAGTACACTAATGATACATTTCCAACTTGCGATTTGAATTTCAAAGGTGAAAAGTCAGAGATTGCAATCATTACATATGGGGGCATTGTAAATCCTTTGATAACAATGGCCTACAATTTATATATGAATGAGGAAATCTCCGTACATTTCATTGTTCCTTCCACGTTAAGCAATATAGATTTTGAGCAATTGAAGGATTTGGTTGCTGGTAGCAAATATATTTGGACGATAGAAGAGGGGCATGTGCCGTTTGGTTTTGGGGATGCAATCGTTTCAGGATTATGTCAGAAAGGTGTAAAGGCGATCTTTAGAACAATTGGTGCAAAGCAATCAATAATAGGGGCTTCCAAGAAAATGGAAGACGAGGTCTTGCCAAATTTTGATGTGATTTACAAAGAGATAGTAGATTTGTTTAATTAGAGTTATTATGACAGATTTAGAGAGGATATATTATAAGTTTTTTCTCATAAGGAGCACAGAGAAAAAAATTGAACAGCTGTTTTCAATGGGAGAACTTAGGGGTACAACTCATGGTTGTATTGGAGAGGAGGCGGCTCCTGTTGCTTTGAGTGAAATACTGGACTTGGACAAAGATTACTTATGTAGCGGACACAGGGCACATGGGCTTGCCATTGCATTTACTATGAAACCTGAATTGCTTATAGGTGAGATAATGGGCAAGACGTGTGGGTTGGCAAAGGGAATGGGTGGTAGCCAGCATATCTATTATAAACACTTCTTTACAAATGGTATAACTGGAGGAATGGTTCCCGTTACTTCCGGAATTGCTTTCACGTTAAAGCATCAGAAAACGGATGCTGTTGCAACTGTCTGCTTTGGAGATGGTGCAATGAATGAGGGTTATGTAATGGAAACATTTAACTTGGCGAAGGTGTTTGATTTACCAATGCTTTTCATTCTTGAGAACAATGGATATGCAATGAGCACGCCTGTTGAATATGCCTCTGCCGGCCCTTTTGAAGCCAGGGTAAAAGGTTTTTATTTGCCTTATCAAAATGTTGCGACTACTAATTATGAAGATGTATATAAGACTATTAATGAGGGTGTTAAATATGTGAGAGAAAAGAGAAGTCCGTATTTTATTGAAGTTATAACACACCGTTTTTGCGGCCATTCTAAGAGTGATAAAAGAGCGTATATACCCGCCGAGAGAGATGCATATTGGCATGCGCATGATTGTCTGGAAGAGGTTGAAAAACAGTTGTCTACTGATGCTGTTAAAAATATTAAGGAACAAGTTGAGAAACAAATAGAAGAGTCATATAAATATTGTAAAAATTATGGAGTATAAGGATTTAATAATACCCCGTTTGGATGTAAACGATGATAAGGTAACGATAGAAGGTATCCGTTTCAAAAATATGGATTATATAAATGAAGGCGACATACTTTATTCTGTCGAGACATCTAAAGCCGTTGAAGATTATGAAGCAGATTTTTCAGGCTATGTTGTATTGTATATTGGTGAGGGCGACGAGGTTAAGGTTGGTGAAAGTGCTGGAATGATATTTAAAAATAAAGAACACGCACAGAAATTGGCTGACGAAATAGAGTCAAAGAAAAAAAACGCTGTTACTGTTAATGCTTCAAAGAAAGCCATAGCCTATGCTTCTGAGATTGGTTTTGATATTGCTAAAATAAAAAAAGACGGTATAATCAAAGTTGAGGACATAAATAATTTTCTTAAGACTAATAAATAGTGCATAATGAATATAAGCAAAATTAGCAATGTTAGGGTAGAAGCCATAAGCGCTTGTGTCCCATCTAATACTGTAAATAATAGAGAATTTGCAAAGATGCATTTTCCTGATGTTGACTTGACTAATACTATCACAGCGTTAGGTGTTGAAGAAAGGCATGTATGCAGTTCTGCGAAAACTACATCCTTGGACTTATGTGTTGAGGCGGCAAAAAAAATATTTGCGTCCGGTTTTGATAAGAGTGAAATTGGAGCAGTTGTCTTTGTGACATTAACACCTGATTGTTTAATGCCCAACAATGCCAGTTATGTGCAATATCTTCTTGGGTTGAAAAAAGGTATTCCTGCTTTTGACATTAATCATGCATGTTCTGGCTATTTATATGGCTTATGGAACGCTGCAATGGTTGCTAACAATATGGGTGTTAAAGTGTTACTGCTTGATGGCGATGTAAACACTCATTACGTTTCTCCTGACGATAAGTCTACTGCTTTATTATTTGGTGATGCTGGTACTGCTACGATTATTTCCCCGTCTGAAGGTGCAAAGGATTGGAATTTTACTTTTAATACAGATGGTTCTAATAGAGATGCTATTCTTATGAGATTGGGTTTCAGAGATTTAATTTCCGAGAATCTTTTGAAATATAAAACCTACGAGGACGGGAGCAAGAGAAGATTCATTGACATGCAGATGGATGGAAGAAGAGTGTTTGATTATGTGGTTCTTACTGTTCCCAAAATTGTTAGAGAGTTTATGGATGAGTTGGAAACAGGACCAAGCGAATTTGATAAGTTGCTACTTCATCAGGCTAATTTCTTTATGCTTAGGAAATTAGCGAAAGCCATTGGCTTTTCTAAAGAAGTTATGCCAGTGTCTATGGATAAGTACGGGAATACAAGTTCTGTTTCAATTCCTTTGACCATTTGTTCTGAACTTCAAGGTAAAGACATAGGAAATGTGCTAATGATTGGGATGGGCGCTGGACTTGCTACAGGAATCGGAGACATTTCATTAAAGGATGCAAGATTTTTTGGTGTTGAGAATATTGAGTGTTAATTTAATTAAAGAGGAAAATAATATGTCATCAATTAAGAAACTAAAAGTTCTAACAGTTGTTGGCACACGTCCAGAGATTATAAGATTAGCGTGTGTTCTTAAGAAACTAGATGCAAGTCCAGCAATTGAACACGTGTTAGTGCATACTGGACAAAACTATGATTATGAGCTTAATGAGATATTCTTCAAGGATTTGGGACTAAAAAAACCTGATTACTTTTTAAGCGCGGCTGGAAGCAATGCAACTACAACTGCTGGTCAAATACTCATTAATATTGACCCTGTGTTAGAGAAAGAGAAACCAGATGCATTTCTTGTTTTAGGTGACACCAACTCATGCTTGTGTGCTATTGCCGCTAAGAAACGTCATATTCCAATCTTCCATATGGAAGCGGGTAATAGATGTTTTGACCAAAGGGTCCCTGAAGAGAGCAATAGAAAAATTGTTGACCATATAAGTGATATTAATTTGTGCTACAGCTCAATAGCAAGAGAATATCTTTTGCATGAAGGACTTAGAGCTGATATGGTTATTAAAACTGGCAGCCCTATGTTTGAAGTTTTGAATCAATATCTGCCAAAGATAAAAGCATCTAAGATTCTTGAAACTTTGAAACTTAAGAAAGGCAAATACTTTGTGGTTTCAGCACACCGTGAGGAAAACATTTCCAATCCGGTCCATTTTAAAAACCTTGTAACTATTTTAAATTCAGTTGCAAAGGAGTATCATTATCCAATTATATTCTCATGCCACCCTAGGACTAGAAAGATGATAGAAAAGAAAGGAGTTAAGTTTGAGAAGGAAATTAAGTTGATGAAGCCGATGGGTTTGAGCGATTACAATCAATTACAAATCAATGCAAATGCCGTGTTATCAGATTCCGGTACAATCAGCGAAGAGTCATCTATTCTAAACTTTAGAGCTTTGAACATTAGAGAAGCTCATGAGAGGCCAGAAGCAATGGAGGAGGCAAGTGTTATGATGGTAGGCCTTAATCCTGGGAGAGTTATGCAGGGCCTTGCTGAATTGCAGAATCAAAATTTAAAAGACAGAAACTTTAGACCTGTATATGATTATTCTATGCCAAATGTTTCTGATAAAGTGGTAAGGATAATTATATCTTATACAGATTACGTTAAAAGGGTTGTTTGGAATTATTAATGGGTTATATGCCTAAAGCAAATACTATTCTTCTTGTGCAAGCTGTTTTCCCGCCTGAACCTGTTGTCTCTGCTATTATTGGTTATGATCTAGCAAAGGAACTTGCTGATAAATCTGCTTTGACTGTTGTTGTTGTGTGCCCAAAACCGACAAGGCCGTTTGGTAAAAAGTTAAATGAATTTAATTTCTCAAATGTGAAATTTAAGAGAGTGGTATTAAAGTCATTTACTTTTCCTAGGTCCGAGTTTATTGGTAGAATGGTTGAGAGCATATGCTTTGGTATTGCGACACGTAGATATATTGCAGAGAATCATGCAAAGCTGAAATATATATATATGAATACTTGGCCATTATTTGCTCAGTATATTACAATTAGAGCATCTGTAAAATACCATATTCCATGTTGGGCGCATATTCAGGATGTATATCCAGAATCAATGCTTTCAAGATTAAAAAGTATTGGGAATCTGATACGTCCTTTTTTTCTGCGTTTGGATTCATTTTATATGAACAAGTGTGATGGTATAATTGCAATATCTGAGAAAATGTCAGATTATTTGATAAAAACTAGAAAATTAAATCCGCGTAAGGTCCAAATTATTAGAAATTGGCAGGATGAATCGTTGTTTGCAGTAGATTCATTAAAAGATAAAACCAAAGAAACCTGCTTCACTTTTATGTTTGTCGGAAGTATTAGCCCTGCTGCTAACTTGCCTTTTTTTATTCAAACTTTTATTGAGACCGAACTAAATAATGCTAAGCTTGTTATTGCAGGAGATGGTTCAGATAAAAAGTTGTGCGAAATGATTGTTAATGGCAAAGGAGTCAGTAATGTCTTTTTTCAGACTATAAATCCTTGTGAGGTGTCTTTGGTTCAGTCAAAAGCTGATGTGTTGATTTTACCGTTAAAAAGTGGTGTGGGACTAACGGCAAGTCCGTCAAAGCTATCTGCGTATATGTTGTCTGCTAAACCCATAGTTGCAAGTGTGGATCCTTTTTCTGATGTGGATTTTATCATTAAAAAAAGTGATTGCGGATGGGTATGTAAATCTGACAATAAAGTGGCTTTGATGCAGTGCTTGAGGGCTGTCAGAAATTTAAGTGCTGGGCAACTTATTCAATATGGTGAAAGGGGGAGAAAATATGCTCTTCTTAATATGTCAAAAAAAGAGAATCTAAGAAGATTGTCAAATGTGTTTATTAAGTCAAAGTGAAATGTACGTTACTGTAGTAGATAGAACTAAAATATCTGATGTTGTTGATATACATATTGCGGCCTTTCCAAATTTTTTTCTAACGACTCTTGGTAAAGATTTTTTAACTGATTACTACAGTTCTTTTGTGGATAACAGTAAAGGAACTCTATTGGGTTGTTTTGACGGGAAATCCTTAGTTGGCTTTTGTTGTGCAGCATATAAGTCACGGGGATTTAATTCATTTTTAATTAAATCTCATTTTCTACTTTTTGCAAAACGATTTATAATTCTGTTAATAAAAGACCGACATGCCATATTACGACTTATAAAAAATTTTTCAAAAAGGGGTGTAAATAAAAACGATAGTGCCTCATATGCGGAATTGTACTCTATTGCCGTCTCTCCTAATTTACAATGTTCAGGATGTGGTAAGTTGTTAATGTTTACCTTAGAAAAAGAATTGATTAATAGAAAGGTATCTTACTTATCATTAACTACGGATGTTTATTGTAATGAAAATACATTGAAATTTTATTTTAGACTTGGTTTCAAAATATTTTATTCCTTTACCAGTTATCCAGATAGACAAATGTACAGACTTATAAAAAAAATAAATGTATGAAAATCTCTTTTTCACCTCCTTATATTGATGATAGCGTCATAAATGAGGTAACAGAATCGTTAAAATCTGGTTGGATAACAACTGGTCCCAAAGTAAAAGCGTTAGAAGAAGAAATAAGGAAACTTTCTGATGCAAAGAAAGTGCTTTGTGTAAACTCTTGGACATCAGGGGCGATAATGATGCTCCGTTGGTTAGGTGTTAAGGCTGATGACGAAGTAATAGTACCAGCATATACATATTCAGCAACAGCAATTGCTCCATTGTGGGCTGGTGCAAAGGTTATAATGGTTGACTGTGGAGAGGATTTTGATATTTCTGTAGATGCAATACGTAAGGCAATAACTTCAAAAACAAAAGCAATTATTCCAGTTGACATTGCTGGTTTCCCTTGTAATTACGATGCTATTAATGCGTTAGTGAAGAGTGATGAGGTAATAAGACTATTCCATCCGTCATCTCCAATTCAAGAGAAATTGGGTCGTATTTTGGTGTTGAATGATGCAGCTCACTCACTTGGAGCTACATACGCAAGTGGTAAACGCACAGGATGTGAAACCGATATAGCTATATTTTCTTTGCATGCCGTAAAAAATATAACCACCGCTGAGGGTGGGGCTATATGTTTTAATATGCCAGAACCATTTGATAATGATTTACTTTACTCTGAATTAAGGCAAATGTCTTTAAATTGTCAATCTAAGGATGCCTTTGCTAAGAGTAAGGCTGGAGGATGGAAATATGATATTACAGGACTTGGCATGAAGGTCAATATGGCTGATGTTAATGCCGCAATAGGGCTTGCCGAGATTAGGGAATATCCAAAGCTATTAAAGGAACGTAAGCGTGTATTTGAAATGTATGGTACTGCATTTGGCAAATATGATTGGGCTATTCTTCCTCCTGCTATAGTTGATGATAAAGAAACCTCATACCATGTTTATGCCCTTAGAATCAAAGGGATAACAGAATTCCAAAGAGATGCAATTATAGATGAGATTGCAAAGAGTGAAGTTGCCGTTAATGTTCATTTTATTCCGATGCCGATGTTAAGTTTGTTTAAAGGCATGGGGTATGACATTAAGAATTATCCACAGGCATATAAAAATTATGCACATGAAATTTCATTGCCAGTATACCCACAACTTGATGACGAAAAGGTGCAGTTTGTAATTAAGACTGTGGTTGATGCTTATAACAAAGTTGTAGAAAAATAAGTGATTAGATTTTTTGATATACTGTTTTCTTTTTTGGGGCTGGTAATTCTATCTCCCTTGTTTCTAGTAATATACATCTGTATTTGTTTAGGTAGCAAAGGTGGAGGATTTTATGTTCAATCTCGTGTAGGAAAGGATGGTGTAGACTTCAGGTTGTATAAATTTCGTTCTATGAAGATAGGGTCTGAGAAGTCTGGCCTTATTACTGTTGGTGGCAGAGATCCTAGAATAACAGGCATAGGATATTTTGTTAGGAAATTTAAATTAGATGAGTTGCCTCAGCTTTTTAATGTATTGAAAGGTGATATGAGTTTTGTTGGTCCTAGGCCAGAAGTGAGGAGATATGTTGACATGTACACTTCGGAACAGAGGAAAGTGCTTTCTGTGAGACCAGGTATAACAGATTATGCTTCAATAGAGTACATCGATGAAAATGAGATATTGGGTACTGCAAAGGATCCGGACAAGGCATACATTGAGCAGATAATGCCAGACAAGATTAGGTGTAATATGAAATATATAAACAACCAAACAGTTAGTGAGTATTTCAATGTGATTTTTTTGACACTAGGGAAAATCTTAAAGTAAAAAATGCAAGTTAGGAGGAACTTCCGGTAGATATAATCTGCCGGGAGTTTTTTTATTTTCTAATATGTTCATCAGCGACCTTAAATTTTCTCCCTAAATAATTGCGCAATTCCTTCAAACGGGTAAATAAAAAGTTTAGGGATAATCTTCCCCGGAAATATAGAAATATTCTTGAAGAACTGCTGATATGTTCGCCTGACAGTGAACAATTTACTGGCGATGTAACCCTTTGGCCGCTTGCCTAGTTCAGGATTGTAATAGCCGAAATTTCCACCCGTAAATATATTCTCCAGAACCTTCTCACCCTGACTAGTCCGATGCTCGTAAAACGGAAAATTTTCTACAGGAAGACCAAGCGTGTCGACAGCAATAAAACCAAAAATCTTCCACGCTTTTAACAGACCGGTCTTCTGCAAATCCGTTTTCAGCTGCTGCATATCTATCTCATTACTACGGATGTATAGATATCTGGCCCAATCACATAATTGGCGCAGTCCGATGCCTTGAATAAGGTAATGATGGAAAAGATGATTAAAAATGAACAGGGCGTCAAATTGCGGGGGAGGCGTTTGCTTTGTGCAGGCTGGATTTTGCAAAAGTGATTGATTGCCAGGGTGCTGCGCAATTGATTGATTGCCTGTATTTTGCAAATATCTTTTTGTGAGTCGCTGGAAGTAATTGTTTTCCATTGGATTAGAAAGGTGATCCGCCTGGCGGTGCAGCTCCACGCGCGTGGTGCCGATGTCCAGACTATAATGTTTTTTGGTTTCTACATCTCCGGCGTGTTTGCTGTATTTTTCTTGCAGTACGTTGACCGCCTTGTCATAATTTTTTTCTCCAACGTATAGGTCTATGTCTCCTGACATGCGCTGCTCCGGCTTCCTATAGTTCTGCGCAACACCCTGACCCTTAAGAAGAACTGTCGGGACCTTGCTAGAATTTAACAACTCCGTGATTTCTGCCAACGTTGCATTCATCTGGGCGTTGCGACGCGCAATCCTAATTGCATCAAAATTAGCCTTATAAAGAATTGCCTTATCGATACTCACATTGTTGGCCGCCAGCTCATTCATTGCATCCGTAATGAGCGCTGTAACGCATTGCTCCTTAGCCATTTTAGCAATAGCTGGCCAATCCGCTTGTGCGAACTGTCGCGGGTCCGGATGCGTGCCCCACAGGCCGCACTTAAGAAGCGATATGAATTGCTGTTGGGTAGGGGTCATTTTGTGAGGTAAAGGTAAGGAAATTTGTGTTAGTGCACTATAAGCGATATTCACGTACAAAGCCGCTAAATAGAGGTGGGTTTGGCGTAAAAAAATAGGTTGTTTGTCTGGATACATATAGAGTTGCAAATAAGTAGTTATTTCCATAACTTTATTAATTGAAAATTCTGATTATTAATTATTAAGATATGGGTGAATTAAAATATAGAGCTTTCTATGATATGGCTGTTTCTGACCTGAATGCAGCTAAATTGCTACTGGACAATAAATACTATTGTCAGGCGTTGTATTTTTTTGAACAGGCGGTAGAAAAGCAGGTGAAGTTTTTGGGGTTGACAACTGGAAAGATATCTGAAAAAGATTCGCAAAATGCAATTCGACATTTACCTGTAAAATTGTTTGATAAAATATTCGAACAAATATATTCCTCTAATACACAATTCGTATCGTCTAATGGTGTAACTATTAATGACATGGCAGAAGATCGCAAACGTATTAAGAAATTAGCGTATAATGCAAAAGTGGATAAAATTAAAGAGAATATTGGTTATATAAAAAACATGAACAATGATGTTCGTGTGGTGGGGACCTTAGGGTATATTTCTGAGATAGTAGTTGGTTTAGAGGTGAGAACAAGATACCCTAAATGTGATGGGAACGGTTCTCCGCTTAATGATTATAATGCTGATACTTTAATCGTTAAAGAATTACCGTATTTTATTGGTGAAATGAAGTGTGTGGAGGGCTTAATATTAGATATTTGCCGGAGGGTGGAACAAAGAAAGTCCGTTGATGACAAGGGATAGCCTTTTGACTTTTCTTTTTACTTTGCTGTTGCTTCTTCTAATCTGCTTATAATTAATAATCTGTCGGGAGCTTTATTATTCTAACAAACTGTTCTTATCATTCGGAATATACGGCCCATCCTTCGCCTCAAAAATCACGGACCCACTCTCAATAACCTTCAGCGAATGCCACTGCCCCTTAGGAATATTAACACCATAATTACCTGTCGCTGAGCCCAATATATACCTCTCTGTAACTTCCTTTTTATCATTATACGCGGTCACCTCAATCTTCCCGCGCAACAAAATCTGCGTCTCATCCGACTGCAAGTGCCTGTGAATAGGCATAATAGTATCGGGCTCCATAGCGTTAAGAAGCCGCTGAGACTTGGACTCCGGCGATTCATGAAAGTTGTGATTCATGCGGAGGCGAGGGGATTGCTTGGCTTGGGCGGTGATGGTGTCTAGGAGAGGGGTGTTGATGGGGTGCATGGTATGAAAATTTCTTGTAGGATGTGTCAATTAGTAATCAAATTTTTTTTGAATCTAAAATGTTTAGAGTGTTTAAACTTTTAAAATCAGCTAAACTGTCATTTGATAAATCTATTATACGATTTATGATTTTAGTTTTATTTTCCTGACCATAGTAGTATAATGTTACATTTTTATCTTTGCTGGTGAAAATGTCTTTAAAATACCACCTATCTGTTATACCCATTGAACAACCGTATATGATATAGTTGTTTGAAGAATTAATAATTTGTTTTATGTTTCGTATGTTGATATTGCTATTTGCAGCTTTATATAGAAAAGAGAAAGGTTCTTCTACTTTCATTGTACCATCTATGCCAAGAACAATACTGTCAGATACATCATCATCATCGTACGATATGGTGCCGTGCACATATTTTGTTGTTCCTTTAAAGCCTAATATCCGTAGGTTACTATCCAACATAGGGGTATAGTTAAAAGATATTACATCCATATTTGGATAATTCGCGCACCATTCCCTTTGTAGATTTCTTAATCTCTCATTTGATATGCCTTGAACGGCTGTTTTTAAATAACTTATTATTGCTTTACATAGGATACTATAATCACTTTTGAAATTCTTAATTCTAGTTACATCACCCGGGGATATAGTTTTGCTATAGTCGTATAAACATATTTCTATATCTACCCAATCTCCTTTTTTTTGTTGCTCCTTAATGAATGCGCACAACTTATTTCCACTATTGACTTGATAATCAAAGTTCTTACTTGACAGGAAATCAGTATATGACGTTTTGAATCCATATGCAACATCGTAACCGTTGCCAATAAAGAGTGTTGTTTTACTTTTGTCAGACATATTACAATACAGTTTTGATTTATTTACCTAAAGTTATAAATTTATTAGTTACCATTAGTATTTGAGTGTATTTTTTCTTTTTTGTTAAAAGTTAATGCTGTTCTGTGATTGCTCTTTAACGAATGAACGAAACTACCGTTTGATGCGATTTAGGTCTGTGTATCTTGCTTGTGGAGAATATGTATGGAGTGATAAAGGTCGTATGCTCTATAAGCATAATATTATATTAAAGATACACTATAAATTGTCGGAGACAGAGGCGTACTAAGGCGATCGCGACCAATAAGGATGGTTCGTATAATTAATGATAGTTTACTAACAATTTATATTAGTATAGATTTCTTTATGATTTGGGGATGTAAGGGGAAAACAGTTATTCATTTGTGTAATCTAGATCTATCTTAATGCCTAGAAGTTTATTGGAATCGGATATATCATTAAGTTCAAGGACTTCATTTTTATTAATTAATTTATCGAATTCTTCTTCGCTCATTTCAGCCTGTATGGCAGTTAAAGTTGATTGGTTGATTGTTAGGATGTATTGAAAATTATTTTCTATACATTCTTTGTTTGCCACACGGAGCATCGTAACTACTTGCCTAGGATCATTTTCTGACACAATGCGGCTATCATGGAAAATGAATTTCACACAATGATTATACTGCCCTTTAAGAATCGTCCAGTCAAAACAAAAAATTTTAACTTCATTTATTCCATCTCCAGTATCATCTTCTATTTTTGCATTGATGTTAAATCTTAGTTTGTTGTTACCGTCGTTATTGTTAATGGTAATACCAGCTACTTTATTATAATAAAATTGGTCTGACAATGTTTGGAAAGTTGATAAATGATTTTGAGTAATTGGTTTTATACTATCGAGATATTTAAAAGTAAGAATGTTCTGCTCAGCGAAATCTTTTTTAGTTTCATCCTGTTTTGTCTGATATTCCCTTATTAATCTCTTAAATTGCTGTAATTTAGATAACTCCATTTTATAATCGGATAACAAATTTGCCATTTTAGTATAATCATCAAGAGCGCCATGTGATTGTAAATACTGTAGCCTCTTATCCTCTTCAAAAGACAACTTATTTATTTTACTGTCTATATCTAGTAGTTGCTGTTTAAATTTATTCTTCTCTTCATTGAGGGAAACGATTCTATTAGTAAGTAACTTTTTATTAAAGGATTCTAATTCATCCAATCTCTTTTTAACCATCTCGCATAGTTGTGTGTTGGCTTCTTGATAAAAATCCTCTAATTGCTTTTTTGAGATATCTGGCTGGACTTGTAAGCTTTTAATAATATTGCTTATGGCAGTTTGAATTTTCGTATATTGATTTTTATAATAGTGTAAATTTCTTGATATTTCATCAGCTTCTCTTTTTACATCAAAGTAATCTTTTGCTATTGCAAAGGAATCGATATCGTGTTGAAGTTTGCTGATTTTTTTCTCAAGGTCGGCAATCTTAATGTCAGTTTCACTGTCTTTTTCAACTGAAAAGAATGATTTTATTGTTGTGTCTTTTTGAATTTTACTTTTCAAATCCCGAACCCAATCTATTTGATTCATTAAATCATTTTTTTTAATTACATAGCTGATATCTAGCCCCATAAGGTAAGATGTGTTAAGTAATTGTGAGTATTCCTTCTCTTTCGGAATATAATTGTTGTAGGAAGCATAGCTCCCACGACTTGGACGGATAAACCTTGAAATCAGACTCCTGAAAGATAAATTTTGGATTTGCGAATTAATGTAGAAAACTTCCTTGGCAAAAAAATCCCTAAACTCTTTCAGAGTCATGGGCTTATCATTTACATAAATTATTTCTTGCTTATCTGTGCTTCTTGACGAGGTGAATTTATTACCATTAACTTCAAAATCCAAGTAAAAGATCCAATCTTTTAAATTTTCTTCGAAAGCTGGATTTTTTTTGCAGCTAGACAGAAATGTATTAGTGCAACTATTAGAGACTTGCCAACGCTATTGTAAGTGTTTTTTTCACTATCGGTTCTTTTTTTTGCTACAATAAGGGACATGCCTTTATTGTTGAACTTAACAGTTTTAAAGCTATCCTTGTTTGCTCTAAGCTCTATTAGTCTCATTTTATTGATATTAAACCATTATTATTAATGACAATTGCATCAACTAGAAACAGAAAGTCAATTGCTAAGATCATATTGTCAAAACTATGATATGCTGGGAAAACTGCTTTGACGTTATTCACCTTCGAGTACTCTTGCCACAATTCATCAACAGAATAATCTCTTTTATTTATGTAACTTAAAAGTATTCCACTAAGTCCCAATATTGATTCAGATATGTTAATGTGTTTAGACGGTAAAATCATTGTCTGGAATTTTAAAAATATCACAATATTCAAAGTAGTATGACATTAGTGTAAGAATAACAGCATTTACTGCAATGGTGTGCTCAGAATATGATTTGTCGTAGATGTACCAAAATATGCAATCGGGTTTATCATCGCTTTCCGGTAATTTTTGTACTGCATCTTTGTATAAACCACTAAAAATATTTCTCAATTCTTCTTTAGCATAGTTACTATTTAATTGGAAATAATCCTTTATAGCATATTCATTTGCTCGATTGCACTTTAAATAGCCTGCCGTGATGTTACTTAATTTATTAAAGACTATTTTTTTGTTAAAATCTGGGTTTTCTGGGATTAACTCTTTTGATGGTGTTGTTTTTATATTGACCAAGTATTGAACTACATCTCTCATAATCTCGTAATCAATATCACTTCCAGTAGCATCTGGAATGATTCCAAATACTTCTGTCATAGTTTCATCATCTAGATTCATACATATATCTTCAAGATCTTTGGTTAGAAATAATCCAACTTTTATCTTTGGGTGTTCCTTTGATATTGTACTTATATTATCGTAAATCGTTGGGTAAACTCCACAATATTTGTCGTTTATAACGAAATAAAATTCTTTTATAGGGGATATACTATTCCAGTACTTTATTAGGCCGTTAAAATCTGTCTTGAGTTTCGCTACAGCTTGAGCATTTTGTTTTTTAATGCATTCTGGAGCGTACACTTGATAATATATCCCACTGCATTGGTCAAACCCATCATTCTTTTTATCTCCAATTTGTCCTTGTGTTTTAACTTGTTTAAAGTTCTTATTTGACAATCGCATTATTTTTGAGAAAAAAGATTCAAACGCACTGCCGTTGTCCTCTAAAACTCTTTCTTTAAACAATATGCGTGCTATATATTTTTTACTCACATCCATATCATACAAATATATTAAAAAACTTTTTATGATTATCTTTAAATAAGATTTTATCCTTTTGAAAACCATTGATTTTTTTAGATATTTTTAATAATCTATATGGCAATTAATTTTTCTCAAAATATAACCCCAATATTCTAAGAAAAAGATTGTATCTTGCTGTTGAATCGTAGAATATGCTGATATGTAAACAGTAGCATTCATGTGTTTTTCTGCAGTTAGTAACGTGTGTATAGTAGTTGCGTGGTTGAGCTCGCCTTGCCAATTTGCATACTTGCTGTGTTCGCATGCAGGTACGGCCCAGTGATAGCAGCTGCTACTCAGCTGCGGTTGCCTTGCCACAAAGCGGCAAGGCAATTAGTGATTTACGCGGCTTCCGCCGCGAGGAATGCACGCGCTCCGCGCGGGCAAAACCTGCGGTTTTGCCTTGTTATTTATTCCGAAGATTAATAACTGATTAGAATTTCTCTTTGAAAATCTGGGCAGTGCCGATTATGAGATGATGGAAGAAATATGTGATTGTTGCTTTTGGAAATACGTTAAATATTTTCAGATAATTTCTGGTTGAGTTTTTTAATGAGTGAAGTTTTCCGGTGATGTAACCTTTTGGTCGTGAGCCGTTTTCCGGATTGTAAAATCCAAAGTTTCCCACATGGTATATCCTCTACAGCACTTTTTCCCCTTGCTCTTCCCGACGCTCGTAAAACGGGAAAAAATCTGTCGGGAGTCCAAGCGTGTCTACAGCAATATACCCATTGATTAAGGTGAAGTAAGGAATTTACCAACTTTAAAATGACAATCAGTTTTAGGTCACAAATTTCTTTCCAATGTGTTTGGAAGTTTATTGCAAGATTTAATAATTTTGCTACAGCAAAACATTAAAGTAATCTGTAAGAAAAAATAAACCTATAGGTTGATTATTATGAAATTTATTTCTATTTTTGAGGCCCAGAAGGATGAGGATAGCGTTTATTATTCTGTGACTTTTACTAAAAAGGAACTAATAAAATGTGGAGTCCAAGGTAGTGATGACGAGGTTGATGAGTGTTATGTAAATATGCCGGAGTTCCGTAAACTCAAGGAATTATGGGCAGACACCATGTATTTAAGCGATTTTTATCGTGAGAATATATCTTATTTCAATACTGATTATTGGGGGTATATAACTGAAGAAGAATTTATTAGAGAGGTAATTTACAGCTCAAACTTGATTTTTTGTGAGTTAGAGAAAATATTTAGAAAAGGAACGTTAAGTAGTAGATTGGAACCTCTTGATTTGGAAGAGAGTTCTAGAAGGAGCAAGCAGAAACCCTATAAGGTTAAATCTAAGTTTGGAAAAATTAGTGGTAAGTTTGCTTTTAGAATATACGGTATAAGACTTGATGATGTTTTTGTTGTGACCGGTGGCGCTATTAAAATTGTGCAAAAAATGAGGGACGCTAGAAATACTAGAATAGAACTTGCAAAAATGAATTTGGTGTCTCGTAAACTTGATAATGGCTATGTTTCAGATAAAGGTAGTTTTTTGGATTTTATAATTTCTGATGAAAATGAAGAGAGATAGAATTAAAATTTCTGGCAAATACTTAGATTGGGCAAAAAATAGTAAAGAGAACCTTGAAAATTTTGAAGAAAAATTTGCAAAGGTTAAAATTGCGCTTAAGCTCAATAATTACTTGCGTGCTAACGCCTTAACTCAAAAGGATTTGGCTGATAAATTAGGTGTGTCGCCTCAGTATGTGAATAAAATATTGCGAGGTAAAGACTCTAATTTATCAATTGAGACAGCTTTAAAGTATGGACGTTTATTAGGAATTAAACTGATTGAAGTTTGTCCTTCTGATAATGTAGCACTTAGTTCTCCACAAAATGTTTTTGTAACTTTTACGTTTAATAAGCAAGTTGTTTATCCGGCTGGAGATTTGTCTGATTTGGCAGGTGAAAAAAGCGCACGCATTTTAAGTAAAAGGGTAAAGCTGAGTTTAATGTCTTAGAATTATGAAAAGAAAAGATATAGATCTAGATATCAGGCGCTTGGACGTTAAGCAGTTTGCTATGCTAGGCTTCCCTGATGAGGAAGTTGTTAGTTTGGTGGAGAACATTCATGCTTCTTCTGATTACAAAAACAGGCTAATTGTTGTGACTGTATCAGCTGAATATTCTTATAAGAAGCAAAAATGTCTGGTAATTGAAGTTGCGAATTACTATACGATTAATGAAAAATGCTGGAATGAAATTTCTAAATCTAATTCTATAGCTGTTACTTTACCTAAGTCATTTATGTCTTGGCTGATAGAGGTATCTGTAAATAATACTAGAGGTGTTTTATCTGCAAAAACAGAGCATACTAAATTTGACAAATTTATTTTGCCTTTAATTGCGCCGGGTGCAATCAGGGCAAAGGCTCTAACTATCAAGAACTCTATGCAATAAAGTTGTAATTGCGCGTTGTGGTGTTGGCAGCCGCTGCGCGGATGAGATTGCCTTGCTAATTTGCATGCTCGCTGTGCTCGCATGCAAGAGCGGTGCGGCACGAGTGCACCGCACCGCCTAGTGATTTACGCGGCTGCCGCCGCGAGGAATGCACGCGCTCCGCGCGGGCAAAAAAACGCTTCGCGTATTTTTGCCTTGTTATTTTTTGCGAAATTTTTTTTGCGATGATGATTTTCTGAAGATGATTTCTGAAGAAGATTTATGAAAGTTTTTTCAGAGTTTACTTCCGAAATTTTTTTCCGAGGTTATTTTTAATATGCTGATTTTGAGAAAATTACACAAGAAAAAATCTGTCGGGAGCTTAAATTTTCTCCCTAAATAACTGCGCAATTCCCTCAAACGGGTAAATAAAAAGCTTAGGGACAATCTTCCCCGGAAATATAGAAATATTCTTGAAGAACTGCCTGTATGTCCTCCCGACAGTGTATAACTTGCTGGCGATGTAACCCTTTGGACGCCTGCCTAGTTCAGGATTGTAATAGCCAAAATTTCCACCCGTAAATATATTCTCCAGAACCTTCTCCCCCCGACTAGACCGATGCTCGTAAAACGGAAAATTTTCTACAGGAAGACCAAGCGTGTCGACAGCAATAAAACCAAAAATCTTCCAAGCTTTTAACAGGCCGGTCTTCTGCAAATCCGTTTTCAGCTGCTGCATATCTATCTCATTACTACGGAAGTATAGATACCTGGCCCAATCACACAATTGGCGCAGGCCGATGCCCTGGATAAGGTAATGATGGAAAAGATGATTAAAAATGAACAGGGCGTCAAATTGCGGGGGAGGCGTTTTGATTTTTGTTGTGTTGATTGTGAATGAAGATTTATTTGTTTCTTCCAGTATGTACCTCTTTGTAAGTTGCTGGAAATAGTTGTTTTCCATTGGATTAGAAAGGTGATCCGCCTGGCGGTGCAGTTCCACGCGCGTGGTGCCAATGTCCAGGCTGTAATGTTTTTTGGTTTCTACATCTCCGGCGTGTTTGCTGTATTTTTCTTGCAGTACGTTGACTGCTTTGTCATAATTTTTTTCTCCAACATATAGATCTATGTCCCCCGACATGCGCTGCTCCGGCTTCCGATAGTTCTGCGCAACACCCTGACCCTTAAGGATTACTGATGGTATGTTATTGACGTTTAACAACTCAGTGATTTCTGCCAACGTGGCGTTCAGCTGTGCGTTTCGCCGCGCAATCCTAACGGCGTCAAAATTAGCCTTATAAAGAATTGCCTTATCGATACTCACATTGTTGGCCGCTAGCTCGTTCATTGCATCCGTGATTAACGCAGTAACGCACTGTTCCTTAGCCATTTTTACAATAGTCGGCCAATCCGCTTGTGCGAACTGTTGCGGGTCCGGATGCGTGCCCCACAGGCCGCACTTAAGAAGCGATATGAATTGCTGTTGGGTAGGGGTCATTTTGTGGGGTAAAGGTAAGGATTTTTGGGCTAGCGTGCTACTGTCCATGATTTGCTCTGCAGCTCTCTAAGTATTATGTATGATACTGAGTTAATGATAATATCTATAATGAAATATTATAGTAAATTTGAATGCTGTCAGTTTTTTATTTAGGGAATATATAGAAAATTATAAAAATATAATTCTATGTGTAATACTAATTCACTTGAGGAATGCATTAATATGTATCACCTAGATGCGCAGGCTTCAATAATTGTCCAGAGGGGAAGTTTTAAAGTGCCAGAGAATAATCATTTAAGATTCACGCAAATAAACGATTTAATTTTTGGACATAATGCGGAAATTAATTTAAGCAGAAGAGACCTTTTCAGACTGCAAAATATAATGGTCACTAGATTAAGAGTGGGTAATGATGATGTGCAAGCTTTGGATAGGTTTATTCTTTCTGTTCTTTATTGGGGATTCCCAAATAACAGGCATGGAAAGTATAACGATATTTATGAGCGGTTTGGTGATATTGAAGCATTTATGCAAAGTGTCTTTTCGTGTATTGTTGTTGATGAACATATTACAAGACAGAGATTGCTTGATTTACTTTCAATGATTAGAAGGCATAATTTAGGAGTTTCTGCATATTCAAAATTGTTATATTTTTCTGGATTCAATGTTGAGGGGAATACATGCTTAATACTTGATAGTTTTGTAGTAAAGGGAATTGTTAAATTAAATAACCTTCACGATCATTTCATAAACGAGCTTGCAACATGTACACATAGCTATATTAGATATTTGCAAGAAATGCGTAATCTTGCAGAAATACTCCATGTTAATCCAGATGAGATAGAATATGCTTTATGGCTGAAAGGTAGAGAGTAGATAACTATTTAATACTTAGGTGCCCCCATTATAAATACCCTTTTTGCAAGCCAAAGGTCATCATAAATTTTCAAAATCAGCATAGCAAATAATCGCAAAAGAACTTGATAAGCAGCAATATGGTACTTTTCTCCTTCCGCTGCTGGAGTGTCTCCGTGAGCATAGTGGTTTCTGTACGCGTAACCGTTGGTAAACTCGCTGTTGTCAAGGTAGTAACTATAGTAGTCTCTTTCTGGCTTGCTAAATAGATGATTGTCAGTTTTTAACCATCCTTTTTCTAGCATTTCATCGAGGATCGCTTGCTCTTTTTCATTGTGGTGCCAATAAGAGCATACGCCATATTCCCATAAAGATTTTAGAACATTAATTTTAGGCTTATCAGCAATTGTGATATATCCCTTGTCATCTATTGAAATGATACCTAATGAGACTAAAAAGTCTATTTGTGGCTTTTGATAACTGTTGTAATTGCTATATAATACTGTTTCATTTTCTAGCAAGTTAATAAGTTTGTCATATTTATTTTTAAATGGCTCTATGTATGCTAGCATTGCCTGAGAGGAAAATAGCAAATTAAGAACATTCCCAATCTCCTTATTTCCGTTCTCTATTTCGTAGTATTTTTTTTCAAGAAAACTTTGCGCTTCTGTTACTTTGAATTGTTTTGATATGGATATTAATTCTAAGTCAATTTCACCTTCTTCTATGTATATGTTATACTGTTTAGCTATTGCGTCTAATTCAGGGAAAAGGATTAAACATTTGTTTTGCCATGGATAATTGGAAGATGGAATATTTATATTTAATCCAGGGTAATAATATTCCTCACGAAGATGGTTTTCATAAAATGTTTTAAATTCTTCTTCTAACGAGCTTCCTGTGTATTTCAGCGCTTCTGAATAAATGGCTGTTGAACTAGAAGCAATATTATTCACATGACGGAATATTGTATAATCTGGATATGAAGTCTTTGCTTTGTCAGGTATTATAGATTCAATTACACTAATTTCCCCCTTTTTGCTAATTAAATTAATTAGAAAATTCCTATTCATCCATCCAAGTAAATATATGCAGTTTAATACTCTCTTAACATTATCACATTTTTTTATGTACGGTAAACTATATTTAAATATAATGGATTTATCTGGGAATCTTTCAACTTCAAATGGTTGAGCAGTTTCATCTTCAATTAACTTAAAGAGTATATCTGATTGAATAGTAGAAGCGCTTTGATCAATCAGTAACTCATCATTTAATTTTTTTTCAAGTTTTATAGCATTTAATCTTGTTTTAGGTGTTAGTTTAAACAATGAACAGTCTTTTGCCTGAATAATCAAACGAACATAATTTAAGTTAGGTTGCTCCCCATTAAGATAGTTATTAATTATTTGTTCTTTATCCTCTGATGTTAAACAATCCGGGAAAAACATTTTATTGTCTGTTGGCATGTCCTTTTTAGCAACAAATTCTTCTAACATGAGCTGAGCTGAAATTTTATTATCAATCAAAATTTTGCGTATTATTTGCCCATGTTGTTTTACAATGTTCTTTCTTAAAAGGATATATCGGATACTATTAATGTCTTGTGACATTATGAAGGTAATAGAGTTAGAATCAAGCAATTTATAGAGATGAAAGTTGTCAATAATCTCCCAAAATGTTTGACGATAATCCCAAGGTAGTTTATTGTATTCACTTAGAATATTTAATGTGTTAATAGCTTTAAACTGTTTTAAAATTAGTGGCTCAAAACTGGAAGTTATTGTTTTGAATTGATTATAATCTTTTTCTGTCCAACTATCCAATTTGCAGCCATTGTCTAATAACTTTTTAATGTGGTAAAGTTCAATCGTATCTTCCAAATTGTTAGGTAAATGTCCAAACTGCAGGTTGTGTAAACGCTCCTCTGCAAGCTCTAAACAATATCCAACAGACATATCGTATTTAGAATAAAAGCAAACTTTTCCTTTCATATCAAAAATAGGTGGTTGTGTAAACGAATTTTTTTACGAATATATTCTATATGCAAAATGAATCAATCTTCATTTCGCTTTTATGAAAATTTTCTCTTAAGAAATGTTGTACTTCGTGCACAAACATAAATCCCTTATTTTCAATAACATCAAATAATCTTCTTTCTTTATAAATGTTTTTTTTGAATGCATTCATATAATAAGATTTATCAGTTATATGAGCTCTTGGTTCTTCAAAAGGTCTACATACATCTGCCATAACTACTGGATTATAATAAATGTGTTTATCATCTTTTCCATTGATTTGTATTGCTTCTATGTCCTGTATTGTCAATAGATCTTCGACATCATATAGGGCGATATCAAAATTTTTAATTTCTCTGATTTCAAAAACATTAACATTATGTATTTTGCTAATAGCGTGAGCTTTTGGATTTCTCAACTTTACGAAATCTCCTTTTACGAAATCATTTTTCATATAAATTTTTTCTGCAATTTAAGCTGAATCTTCTATTCTTTATAATCAAGTTATTGATGAGTTGTGAACATTTTATTATGTGTAACAATCTAGTCAGTGTTGTGGCTGTCTGCCAATTTGCATGCTCGCTACGCTCGCATGCAAGAGCGGTGCGGCACGAGTGCACCGCACCGCCTAGTGATTTACGCGGATGCCGCCACGAGGAATGCCCGCGCTCCGCGCGGGCAAAACTTGTGGTTTTGCCTTGTTAATTTATCGAAGATAATATTACAATGTTAAACTTTCCTGATGATAAATCTGTCAGGATAAAAAATAGTTTTCAACATCAGAATATAGCTGCTCATTTATTCGTAACTTTGAGAGCAGTAGAGCGATATAAAGATTAAAGTTATGACGTTGTTTTCTGAAAGATACGGGTATGTGAAGCCGTCTAATGTGATTATTAGGGAGAAAATCCCAATTGATATTCAAAACGCGATTTGCAGCTGTTATGATAGACTTAGTGCAAATATTAAAAGGACTAGCTATAATGATTTTTACTATTCATTAGAATGCTACCTGTGGACACATTTTCTGAATAATAGAGAGGCTGATTTTTCTGATGGTAAAACGTATCCGATTGTAGCTATAGGAGTTATTGAAGATAAAGAGATTAAATGGTATAAGAAGTTAGATGTTATTGATAATACTTTGGATTATCTTTATTCTAGACCTCAGATAAGCCCTATGGTGATTCCTATTGCAAATTCTTTTGTAAAAGACTTAAATTCTGAATTTGAGCGCTTGCATTTTGCATACAGGATAGTTGGCAGGAAAATAGTAGAAGTCTCTTCAGAAGAGGAAATTAAGACAATAGAAACAGCAATGGAAAACTGTCGTGACAACATAAAAATGCATTTAAGCAAAGCACTTGAGTTGTATGCAAAACGGCCAGAGCCAGATGCGCAGAATTCCATAAAAGAGTCAATATCAGCAGTTGAAGCCTATTGCAGAGAGATTACTGGTGCAAAGTCGTTGGGAACAGCGCTAAATAACTTGTCTAAAAAGGGAGTTGTGATTCCCAAAGTTTTGAAGTCTGCTTTTGAAATGTTGTATGGGTATACAAATGATGCTAAATCAGGAATTAGGCACGCGCTGATGGATGCTGATGGAAAGTATGTGCCGTCTGCAGAGGAGGCTTATTTTATGTTGGTTACGTGCAGTGCGTTTGTGAATTATTTGAGGGGGAAAGGTGGAAAGTAATGTTTATAAAATATATTTCTTCACCTTATATTTAAACAATAGTTGTATGTTTAAGACTTTTATGCGTTTGTTTAAAGTAAAAAGACCAAAAATTTTTATTAGTCACTCGTCAAAGGATAAATTCTGTGTTGATGCATTGATTGAACTACTAAATGGTATTGGTGTGTACGGTGGGGATAAGATTTTTTGTTCATCTGAAAAAGATCTTGGAATCCCATTGGGCGGTGATATCTTTTACCACCTCAGAGAGCAATTTGAGAATTATAAGTTATTTGTAATCTTTGTCCAATCAAAGAATTTTCTTGACAGCCCAGTTAGTCTTAATGAAATGGGGGCCACGTGGATTTCAAAAATTAGGTTTTGCTCAATCATATCTCCAACGCTTGATTTTAATGAGATGAAAGGGGTAATTGATCATAGAATAATAGGAATCAAGTTAGGAAATTCAGATGCAGGAGACAGATTAGATCAATTTAAACAAGTCATAATGAAGCTATTTAAACTTAAAGATATTGGTGATTTTGAGTGGACTGTGTTGAAATCTAATTTTTTGAAGGTTGCTGAGAATATTGAGTTGTGGAATTTGGCAGAGGAATACGAAAAGGACTTAATTATTCCCACTCATGCCCCAAAGAATCCTATACCAGGCAAAAAGTATTTATGGTATAGTCCAACCGGTGCATTTGCTGAATTACCTAATGAATAGTAAAAAGTCAAGTAATTAGTTTTGCTTTTTTTGTAATTTGAGTTTGTATGAGAATTACTTTATCTCACCTTCCTGCTCCCATCATCCTTCAATTTCCACATCCCCAATTCATGGCAGACACGGCCAAGGACGAGCCATTTGTTGTAGTGGATTTCTTCTGCCCAGTTGGTAAATATTTTTTGCAGGATGTATGCATTTGCTTTAGTCTCAGGAGATTTGCGCCATAGCTCTTCAGAAATAATTGCATTTACGGCAAATTTATCTGCTTCTGATTCTTCCCTGCTGCACTTATTATAACCCGTGCAATCGCTGTCGGGAGTATGAAAATCTAAATCTAGAAAATGCTTGTCATTGTCACTTGAAAGATGATTAATAACATGACACAGCTCATGCATGACTGAGAAGGCAAGACTGTCTATGCGATTGTATCTCATTGTAACTATGATACATGGGACCTTGCCATCCATGAATGAATAGCCGTCTATGGAGGCCTTGTCTACTTTTTCTACTACTCCAAACTTGATACCGGATTGGGCAAATCTATCGGTGAGTTTCTTAACGGTGTTTTTATTATCATTGAAGATTTTTAACAAATCTGTTTTGAGACCGTTAATCTCTTTGCTATTGTATCTGCCTGTAACAGAGAGTTTTTTAGCGTAAATGTTTGCAAGCAATACCCAAGTATTTATCATCTGTTCATCCAGCCCTGTTTTTTCTGAACGTCTGAAGAGACCTGATAATGAGAGTTGTAACTGTTCTACCGAATTGTTTCCTATTGCTTCTTCCAAAAGATTTATCTCTTCTGATTTGGTTGAGTATTTGATTTTTAGCCTTTTAACAAGAGTGTTAACGGAGACATGTCTATCGAGATCCTGAAGTTTTTTAATTGCCTCTTGCTCTTCTGCGCCTCTCTCATTAATGATTTTAACATCATGATTAAACTGAGTCTGCAAGTTCTGCCATGTGATTGAAGAGATGCCAAGCTGTTCTTCCAAGCGATCTGCTACATCTGCCGAAATAGAGCGATACCCATTTATAAGCGAGTTAAAATGAGTTGGTTGCATGCCGATGGCCTTAGCAAAATCTTTTTGCTTGATATTTCTCTCCTTAAGCTCCTCTTTGAGGATAGAGCCTGGGTGTACTGCCATGAAAGGGGTTATGTTCTCATTTTTTGTTGCCATAGTGCGTAGAACTAATGCTTTCTAATGTGCTCAAAAATAATAAAAGTTACCATTTATTGGTAATTTAATTTTTATATTTGCAAGAAGATTTTTTGAGTTATGGCAATGAAGATTAAAGATATACCAATATTAAAAGGGGAGGCCGCTGTACGTTTTGTTCGTAAGGCCGATAAGGCATTGCTTAATGCTCATAAGATAGATTTTAGTGCGAAAGTGGAGTGGGCTAAGAGAATTTTAGAGAAGGCAAAATTTGACTGGGTAGTTAGAAACGGTAATCCGTGGGGGATTAGGTAGATTCTCAATCATACAATTTTACATACGTATAAAATGCCGCACAATGCGCGGCATTTTTTTGTGATTTACGCGGCTGCCGCCGCGAGGAATGCACGCTCCCTACGGTCGCGGGCAAAACGCAAGCGTTTTGCCTTGTTATTTTTTCCGAAGATTAATAACTGATTAGAATTTATCTTTGAAAATCTGGGCAGTGTCGATTATGAGATGATGGAAGAAATATGTGATTGTTACTTTTGGAAAGATGTGGTAATGTGATATTTAATTGATTAAAAGCGATTTAGACAAAGAGAGTGTTCTGGTGGTTTGCGTGCTGTTCATGAGGGAAATTGCGGAAGACGACAACTAAATATTGCTACAAATAGCTGTCGGGATAAAAAAGGAAAACAATAAATAAACGTTATGAATATGGATGCAACAGAAAAAATTATTGCTTTGGAAAAAACGGCAATGGCTGCTTGGCTTAATGGGGATCCGTCTCCTTTTCTTGAACTTTATTCTGAGGATTTTACTTATTTTGATCCGTCCGTGGAACGTCGGCTTGACGGTTGGGATAAGGTGAAGGTTTTATATGAGGGCATGCGCGGGAAGTTGAAAACGGATAGATTTGAAATGGTGAATCCCGTTGTTCAACATGTGAGTTTTGTTTTTTCCCAGTTGAATGCTTAACTTTGAATTGTACATGAGGCGCGGCGTGCAAAATAAGAGATCACATAATAATTATAAATACTTGTTGTACAATGAAAAAGGAAATTTTGTGCGTATCGCTTGTCCTGCTCTTATGCTCTGTTGCGGTTAACGGGCAAATCAGAAAAACAGACTCTTTTATAGATGCCAAGGGTGTAACGTGGATAGTAGTTTATCCGAAGTTGTGCAAACTTGATACGTCATCCGTGAAAGTTGCCGAAGAAATGACAGCTCTTATTTCCCAACGTAACTTGGGATCATTATTTCATTTTAGAAGCTGCAAAGGAGTTATTATCAACGATAAAGGAGTTTTCATGAAAACCGAGTATACGAAGAGAAAGTTGAGCGATGAGACTTCTGCTGGTGAACAGGATAAGGTTGGTAATGAAGATAGCAGGAGGAAGAAAAATAAAAAGAGGGAAAGCGAAGAAAAAAACAAATATATCTCTTATGATGTTGATACCGTAATAGAAATATTGCCAGCCTATTATGAGAGGAATTTACGTGTGTTGTCGCGTGACAGGATAGATAACGGATTTAGGTATATCGATAATCTAGGTGAAAGCGGTAAGGATTATATAGGGATTAACGGCGGAGGAATTGTTATTGACTACGCCTCTTCTCCTGTGAACAGACTCTGCAATATATTGTTTACTCTGCAGCATAACTATATGCTTAAAGTGTCGGACAGAAATATGAATAACTTGAAAAAACTTATGGCCGAAAATAAGAGCAATATTGTTAGCGAGGAACAGAGGAAATTGATTGTTCAGGCTAATGGCTTGGGACAGCAAAAAATGTATGAAGATGCCATCGCTTATTACTATAAAGCACTGGAAATAAATAGTCTTTCTTACCCTCCGGCATACTTTAACATAGCCTTGCTGCAGGCTCAAAACGGGAGGTTCGATCTGGCGATTATGTACATGAAGTATTACCTGCTTTTATCGCCTGGTGCAACTGATGCAAGGGCGGCTCAGGATAAGATTTATGAGTGGGAATTAAATTTCCAATATGAATAATTTTGGTTTATTTTTTAACTCTTCTGTATGGGAAAATTTTTAATAAAACCGTTTGCGGCAATCGTTGCAATATTTGTTTTAATGTTGTCGTTGCCAGAATGCCTAGACGCTCAGAGTGCTATAAAGCAACTTGAAACACTGTCGGGAGGAAAAATTTCTACTGCTAAAACTTCTGATCATAGAATTGTAACTCCAGCGCCAAAGTCATCATCATCTTCATCATCATCTTCTTCTTTTTCTTCTCAACATGCAATAGGAATGCAACTTGCGGGAGGGTTAATTTCTGCTCTTTTTTCATCTTTGACAACCAATACAAATGATAATGCTTCTGCAGAGAAAGCTGCTGAACAGAAGGCTGCTGCAGATAGAGAGGCGGCGGTGCAGGCCATAGCCCTTGCCAACAAATTATCCGAGCAACAGCGCTATAAAGATTCGGCGGCTAATGAGAGTTATGTTAATCTCATGAAAGAATATAAGACCATGGACAATCAGAATGCGGTGTCTCTTAAGCAGTTGTCAAGTGGTGACCTTGAACTTAAAGCGTATGAGGATAAAAGCTCTGCGTTTGTACGGAGTCAAGTTGTTTCTTCTTGGAATTATGGAGAGTGGGCCTCCGTGAACTCTTCCGATAATGCAATTAGAGAAGCGCCTTCTGCGGATGAACCTGATGAGGCGGACAAGTTTTTAGATGACCTGATAGATAAGGTGGATAGTTTTGAAGGGGGCAAGATAGCGGTGCTGACCGGGAGGTTTATGAAAAATATTAAGAATGAAACAATGTCGTATCTTAAAGATGCTTCTGATGCCGTTATAAGCGGAGATGTTTATAAGATGGAGGAATTGGGCAGATTTGATAATAAGAAACTTGTGATTAACGCTGTTCTTAATACCGGTAAGGAGAGTGTTAAAAAATACTTGAATTCAATTAAGGATGATCTTGAGGGTAAAATGAAGGACAAAGTGGAGGACAAAGTGGAGGATGCCGCGTTTGGCGTACTTAAAGATTCTGGATTGTCCCTGCTCAAGAAGTATGATATATACTCGCCTATCGGCGATGAGTGGAAGGTTAAATTAACAAAGAGGTAGAGTTGTATAATCTTTTATAATTATGAAACGGCGCTTAGTTATATTTTCATTTCTTTTTTTATTGTCTTTTGTTGCGGCGCATGCACAGCAGAAAAATACGTTGCGGTATGAGGTAATGCTTAACGGGAATATGACCGATTCCCTAAAAAGAATTAAGTTTATAAATTGTCTGGATATTTCTCCCGACAGGTATATTGCAATAGCCTCTTCCGGCAAAATGTATTTACTTGGTTGGGGTGGCATGTCTCAATTGGGAAAAAAATCAGAACTTCCTATATCTTCTTATGCCTTTACTTCTGAAGGTTTGCTTATGGTAGTGCGCGGTAAATCTTTGTGCTATATTGGACGGTCCGGTACATATAAGGAAATCGTGAAGTTGCCATCTTCTGATATGGGTATAGCGGGTGGCAAGGCGGTGGTTTATTTGTTTGACAGAAACAAAAAGGACAAACGTTATATGTTATATGCCTATGCTAAAGGTGGAGTATATAATGAATTACTTGTCTCTCCCAAACCCGTGTCGGCTGTGGTGGAAATGTCTGATTCCGTATATGTTGCTATAGGAAGCGGGGTTTATTCCTATTCGCCGTCCGGCAAGAATGTTAGTCTTGTAGTTGGATTGCAGAAGGGTAGCGACGTAGTCTCTATGACGGTGGATCCGGACAGGAACATATTATTCTTATCTACAAAGGATACTATTTATGCTATTAAGGATCAGTCTTTTGTAAAAGTGACGGGAGATTTTGGCGGAGGCATCATAAAGTATTTTAATAACGGATTGATAGTGTTCAATACGGGAACTCAAAATATTACGAGGATTGTTAACATTGAGGATTCTCTGATTTTCTAGATGAGTATTGTTCCGGTAAAATTTATTGGAAGTTTATCTGGCGTTGAGTTTTTATATACAAAAATGTATTACCTTTGCAGCCAACAGGTAGTCTTCGGGGCAGGGCGTAATTCCCTACCGGCGGTTAAAGTCCGCGACTTCTCTTAAGGCGATTGTTTTATGCAACGTCTTGGTTTTAAGGGAACTGAATCGGTGAGATTCCGATACCGACGGTAAAGTCCGGATGGTAGAAGATACATAATGCGGGATTTGTATCCTGCTGAATTACGTTTAGATGCCCCGGATTTTACTTGGGGCATTTTTTATGGATAAGCAGGATATTTTTTATATGAAAAGAGCCATAAGCTTGGCATCTAACGGATTAGGATGGGTTAATCCAAATCCTCTTGTTGGGGCTGTGGTGGTCAAGAACAATCACATTATCGGTGAGGGTTGGCATGAACGTTTTGGCGGACCTCATGCGGAACGCAACGCTTTAAAAAATTGTACGGAAGATACGCGGGGTGCGGATTTGTATGTCACTCTGGAGCCGTGCTGTCATTTTGGTAAAACTCCCCCGTGCACGGAAGCCGTTATCAGTTACGGAATTAGGAGAGTGTTTGTCGGCATTGAAGATCCTAATCCTCTTGTTGCCGGCAAGGGAATTTCAATATTAAGAGAGGCCGGAATTGAGGTCAATGTTGGCATCTGTCGCGATGAAATAATTAAACAAAATAGAATTTTTCTGAAGTATATCACGACAGGTCTTCCTTGGGTGATGCTTAAATATGCAATGACTCTGGATGGTAAGATTGCCTCTTATCTTGGTGATTCTAAATGGGTTACCGGAGAGATTGCAAGGAATATGGTGCATCATTTGAGGGCTGAGAATATGGCGGTTGCTCTTGGAATCGGAAGTGTGAGAGCGGATAACCCGCTGCTTAACTGCAGGTTAGAAGGTCCTTTCAGACAGCCCGTCAGGATTATTGTGGATAGCAAAGCAACAATTGCGGAGTGTATAATCTCTTCCGAGACTGCCGGTAATAAGTTGATTTACACTGCAAAACAGTACCGGACAATTGTCGTCCATACTCCGGTAGCATCTGCCGAGCGGTTGGATGCTTTGAGAGATGCGGGGGTTGAGACGCTGCTGTGCAATAATGTTGATGAAGGTGATTGCGGATATGCCGGAGAGGCAGGGCGTATTGGAAAGTTCGGTCATGACGGTGTACCTGAGAGGAGGGTGGATGTTAAAGATATGTTGTTGAAAATAGGGAAGTTGGGAATTGATTCCGTGGTTGTTGAGGGTGGCGGAAATTTAAATGCTTCTTTGATTGAGTGCGGTTGTGTGGATGAAGTGATTGCGTTTGTGGCGCCTAAGATTATCGGCGGGAGCGGTGCGGTTTCTCCGGTTGAAGGTGCCGGTATAGATTTGATGAGTAATGCGTTACAACTGCATGATGTTGTGTCTGACGTAGTGGGGGAAGATTTTTATATAAGGGGAATTGTGAAAAAATGAAGTCAGAAGTCATGCGAGATTTTGATGAAGTTGTGATGAAATAATATTTAAGTTCAAATATTTTGAATTATAGGTTTTTGAGATATGTTTACGGGAATTGTTGAAGAAATCGGGAGAGTGGTTTCCGTACGGCGCGAGGGCGCAGGGTGCAAAATAAAAATTGCCGTAGAGCCGTTGACCGTTAATGGTAAAGCCTCTGAAAATTCTGCATTGTCCGGTTTGAGAATCGGGGATAGTATTGCGGTAAACGGTGTCTGTCTGACTGTTACGGAGTTTGATGATTACAGCTTTTGTGCGGAGGTGATGCCTGAGACTTTGCGCAGCAGCACTCTTGGTGCGTTGAAGTTTAATGATGCGGTGAATCTTGAGCGGGCGTTGCTTGTTGCAGGAATGCTTGACAGTCAGATAGATGAACGTACAAATGTGCATGCTTCCGGCCGTCTTAACGGTCATATTGTTACGGGGCATATTGACGGGACGGGAGTTATTGCATCAATGAGAGAGGAGGGGAATGCGGTTATTGTTTCTGTCCGGGCGGCAGCTGAAATCCTTCAGTATATTGTCATGAAGGGTTCTGTTGCTCTTGATGGTACAAGTCTTACCGTCAGTAAGTTGGAAGAGAATGAGTTTTCAGTTTCTCTGATTCCGGAAACCAGACGCCGTACTGTTTTTGGTCTGAAAAGAGCGGGCGATTTTGTAAATATCGAGTGTGATATTTTGGGAAAGTATGTTGAGAAATTCTTGTGCGGTTCTGCGGGAAATCGCTCAAAAAAAAGAGGTGAGATTGACATGGATTTTCTGTCGCGAAATGGATTTTAATTAGATATATATGAGTGAGATTGGCAAAAAGAAGTTTGCAAGTGTGGAGGAGGCTCTTGATGCTTTTAAGGCGGGGGAGCTGATTGTTGTGACCGATGATCCCGAGAGGGAGAATGAGGGGGATTTGATATGTGCCGCGCGGTGGGCGACTCCGGAAAACGTTAATTTTATGGCAGTTAACGGCAAGGGGCTGATTTGCATGCCTATGAGTGCGGCTTTGACTGAACGGCTCGGATTGCCGCAAATGGTTGTTAATAACACAGATAACCATTCTACTGCTTTTACCGTTTCTATTGACCATGTCTCAACCTCTACCGGAATTTCTGCTTTTGAGCGCGCCATAACTGCCAGGAAATGTGTGGATTCTGATGTCAAGCCGTCTGATTTCCGCAGACCGGGACACATGTTTCCGCTCCGTGCAAGGGAAGGCGGTGTTCTTGTAAGAGCCGGACACACAGAGGCTACGGTGGATATTGCCAGGCTTGCTGGAATGGAAGAGTGCGGCTTGTGCTGTGAGATTATGAGGGATGACGGGACAATGATGAGAACTTCCGAACTGCTGCAATTTGCTGAACGTCACTCTCTTAAAATTATTACAATAGCCGATTTGATAACCTATCGTGAGAAAAAAGAGAAAATTATCAGACGTATTACGACAGCTTTATTACCAACTAAATACGGAAATTTTAAAATTTACGGTTATGAGAATTCCATTACCGGCGCTCATCATGTTGCGCTGGTAAAGGGGGATGTTGCGTCTGCGTGTGATGATGCGGTGCTTTGCAGAATTCATTCTGAATGTCTGACAGGCGATGTATTTGGCTCATTAAGATGTGATTGCGGCGATCAGTTGCATCTTGCCATGAAAAAAATAGAGAAGACGGGCAGGGGAGTTTTGCTCTATCTGCGTCAGGAGGGACGTGGTATTGGCTTGATTAACAAGTTGCGCGCGTATCATTTGCAGGACGGCGGAATGGATACTGTGGAGGCAAATGTTGCTCTTGGATTTAAGCCTGATTTGAGAGATTACAGTGACGGTGCTGCTATTCTTAACGATTTGGGTGTTAAGAAGTTAGTGCTCATGACTAATAATCCCGATAAGATTAGCGGATTGGAGAAGTATGGAATTGAGATTGTGCGCAGGGAGCCTATTGAGATTGAGTCTACGGATGAGGATAAGTTTTATCTTTATACTAAATATCTGAAAATGGGGCATTTGCTTCACGTGAAAAATGTCAAATAAATTTAATAAATATAAATATCTGAAATCATGAATGTTGTACAGGGAAAATTATTAGCGGACAATTTGCATATTGGAATCGCGGTTGCCAGATTCAATGAATTTATAACGGGTAAATTGCTGTCGGGAGCAGAAGATGCCTTTTTGAGACACGGCGGAAATTCTGATAATCTGGATGTTGTATGGGCTCCCGGAGCTTTTGAAATTCCGTTAGTGGCAAAAAAAATGGCTGAGAGCGGAAAGTACTCTGCCGTTGTTTGTCTTGGTGCTGTAATCCGCGGCGCAACTGCTCATTTTGAGATGGTTGCAAATGAATCTGCAAAAGGAGTTGCTTCAGTTTCTTTGCAGACCGGCGTTCCGATTGCGTACGGAATTTTAACCACAGATACTATTGAGCAGGCTATTGAACGTGCCGGTACAAAGGCGGGTAACAAGGGTTCGGATGCAATGGTTACCGCAATTGAAATGGGGAATCTTTTTAATAACGCAGGCTGGATTTTGCAGAAGTAATTGATTATGCAGAGAATATGAAAACAGTACTTTTGTAGTTGTTGAATTATTGGAGGTATGAAGAGGTCTTTTTTGTTTTTTATTGCGGCGCTGATTGTGGCGGGGTGCGGCAAGAGTTCCAGTGCAAGAGCTCAGGTGCATGAGCTTAATATTGAGAAAGCTCTTGAGCAGCAGAGTTTTCCGCTGACAGTGACTCACGGCGATTATAGCGGAATTTCTATGATTGATGAGTCGCATTATGCCGTGGTGAGCGATAAAAGTGCCGGTGACGGCTTCTTCATTTTTGAGATTAAGTTTGACGAGAAGAGTGGTAAAATTCTCTCCGCTTCAAACAGTTCTGCGGACGGGACAGGTGTTGATTTTTTCTCTGTCGGCGGGGGTGTGAACCGTGATGCGGAAGGGATTGTGTATGTGCCGTCTCTAAAAACGGTTTTTATCTCAGGTGAGGCGGATAAGGCTGTTTATGAGTATGATATGAAGGGTACAAGGACCGGCAGAAGTTTTAATATCCCGACGGTTTTTTCCGGAGCATCCTCTAATTCCGGTTTTGAGAGTCTTGCGTATAATGCTAATACTCACCGTTTTTGGACGACAACCGAAAGCACGATTCCTTCTGACGGTGCTCAGGCTACCGCAACAAACGGAGTTCAAAATGTTCTGAGATTTCAGTCATTTGATGAGAATCTTCAACCTGTTGCGCAATATGTTTACAAGATGGATGCGCCCTCCGCTGCAGATGCGGTAGCGGCTGAAAATAAGGCGGCCGAAGAGAAGCGTGCTAATGCTGTAAAGAACGGTGGTTCAGGTGACGGCACGGGAGATTTGTTTTCAATAATAATGTCTGTCGCGAGTCAGGTACTCTCTAAATCTCCTGCTGAGAAAGGTGCTGCAGTTGATATGCCTTATGCAATGGGTGTCAGTGAGTTACTGGCGCTTGACGATGGTTTACTGATTGTACTTGAAAGGGAGTTTTATATTCCGTCAGGCATAGTAGGTGCGCGTGTTGTATGCAAACTGTATCTGGTGAATCCTGCTGATTGCAAGCCAATAGCAGTTTCTGCTGCCGGTTCATCTGCGGGTTCTTCCGGCAGAGCTTCTGCTGCCGG